>Ga0255769_10000501_pt1 | contig 46479 bp, 29 predicted proteins | sample 041ome_9_FD_179637 | JGI IMG/M metagenome (GOLD analysis project Ga0255769, IMG submission 179637) | Coastal salt marsh microbial communities from the Groves Creek Marsh, Skidaway Island, Georgia - 041413US metaG (version 2) | ecosystem: Environmental > Aquatic > Marine > Intertidal zone > Salt...
ATCGTCTTTAGCACCGGCACGATTGACTTGGGAAACACTCCAAATAGGAATATTGAGTTCTCGGGCAAGTCCTTTAGTGCTAATATAAATATCATCAATTTCTCCCTTCCTATCAGCAGTTCGTTTTTTCGTACCCATTAAGTCAACATAATCAATAATTACCAAATCTGGTTTCATACCTTGATCTGTTACTTTTTGAATATGTGATTTAACAGTATGAATAGTAGCTTGACCTGTTGGGAATTCCTTAATAACTAATTCACCCTGAAGGTCCTTAATAGCATCTTCTACTTTAGATTTGTGTTTGTCTATAATATTAACTGAAATATTAGTAAAGAAAGCATCATATCGTTTTCCAACATAATTTTCTCCCAATTCTAAGGTATAGTGAAGTACATTATAACCTAATTTTACAGCAAATCCACCTAATGCTACTAACGACCAAGATTTACCACCTCCTGGATTACCAAATATAAGGCCAAAATCTCCACCTCCGAGACCTCCTTGAAGTAAATCATTGATTTCACTCCAGGGAGTCGGTATAGGATGTCTGTTGTCTTCTCTATAACGATCTTCGATATCTTTTGTATATTCATGTCCTACATTTTTATCTTGACCCGCTTTTAGTGCGTTATCAATCATTTGACGAATTGAATCATAGTCTCCCGCATTTAAAAAATCTACGCTTGTTAACAACGCCTTTTTTAATTGTTGGTTCTTACAGAAATTAGAAAATTCTTCTTGTACATATTCTAAATCCTCATCTGATGCTTTATAAGCGGCTCTAAGTTGTTCTTTAATTGATACTTGGAGTACTTCGTTATCAATTTTTTGGAGTTCTACTTTAAGAACATCCATAGAAGGTACTGTGTGGTATTTTTCGTAACTCTTCATTATCTCTTTAATAACCCATTTGTGAGCTTGGTTATCAAAATATTCATCACTTAAAATATCATAAATGTTTACCAAAAACTCTTTATGAGTTAATAATGAAGATAATACTTTAATTTGAAAAGCAGTACCGTATTGTGAAAGATTTATTAATGTCATGTAACTTATTTATTAAAACTATTTAATGTTTTGAAAATATCCTTGAGCCAAAAATCAACATTGCGTATCATTTTCCCAATTCCATCTTCGTTATAAAGTCGTAAAAAACCTTCAGGATTCAAACCTAAGTGGGGATGCTCTGAAATAGTTTCTAAGATTTCTTTATCATTTTCACTTAATAAAGGATTTGATAGGTTCATTAATTTATAATTAGTTTCTAATCTATCAAAATCCTGAATAATTCTAGCATAAACAACGTGTTCTTTTAGTTTAGTTTCAGATATTTCAAAAATATCATCCATAGTTAAAGGACGTTCTTTTAGTTCAGGAAACTTTTTAAATATACCTTTTTCACCTAATCCTTTTATACCTGGGATTTTATCTGAGTTATCTCCTAAAAGTGTTTTATACAGAATAAAGTTTTCAGGTAAAATACCAAATTTATCTTCAATGGTTTTTCTTTGATAGAATGTTTTTTCCATAGGGCGATAAATGGTTACATTCTTATCTACTAATTGAAGGAAATCTTTATCGGAGGATACTATAATCACCTGTGAATCAAATTTTTTAGGTAATAATTTAGCATAATAAGCTATAATATCATCTGCTTCGGCTTTATCAATAGAAACACTTCTTACAGGAAGACATTTTAAATAATGAACTAAACGAACTATTTGTTCAATTTTAGAATTATGTTCGTCATCAACGTCCTCAAATATTTCCCAATTGGTAATTCTAGTAGTGTGTCTACCTGATTTGTATTCGGGGAGTAGGTTCTTCCGATTTTGGGAAGAAGCTACTCCATCAAATACTACATAAACTGCTGTTGGTTGAATTTGATTAATTAATGACCCTAAAGAACGAAGAAAACCTCCTAACCCGCCAATATGAATTCCATTTTCATTAATAAAATTCATCATAGCAAAATTCCTAAAGAATAAATTTAAACCATCTATAAATAAAACACGATCGTGCTCATTTAGGGAGGAGGTTTCCTGATCCTCAGTAATATTATTGAGGAGTTTTAAATACTCGTTCTTTTTCATGTTTATTCTGGTTCGTGAGCAAATACATTAGTTGTGTCTTCTGTATTTTCTTCTTCGAAAATATCAAAATCCATTCCACCTAACATTTTGCTCCATTCTGTAGCGTAAGCACCTTTATAGTCTTTAAGTGCTTTATCTGTGTCTTCAATAAAACCATGAGGCGTCATAATAATACGACCTCGGGTAGTAATACCATTAATGTGATTTTTATCAATCTGAAGATTGGTACGTTTAGCAAATTCTACTTGTTTACCATCTTTAATTGCTTTGATTTTATTTGTACCAGCATTAGCAATATTACCAAATGTTACAACAAACGTAGCATCATACCACATAGCAAAACCACCTTTATTCATCATTTTAGGTTTACCCATAGGCATTTCTGGTTTTGCTGCCCATACTTTATTAACACAAACTAATGTATTAGTATATGGTGATGACTCTTTGCGAGACATTACTACTTTTTGATTAACATTGTTTGAGAATTGAGTTGACATAGCACCCGCATTCCACTCGTTGTTGTTTTTGTTTGATTTAACAGACATTTCACAAGGAATAGAACCAATCGAATCCCATAGGAACAACAAATCATAAGGTAGATTACCTTTCTTTTGTTCATCCATCAAATCAAGGATAAAACCAGCTACATCTTCAATTGTATGTAAGTTTTCTCTATCTACATAAATAAAGTTACCTTCATAGTTTACAATTTCACCTGTTTCTTCATCCACAATTTCATCAAACTCTAAACCCATTTGTTTAGCATGTTCCCAATTCCACTTCATCTCAGTAACAATAAACACTGGTAGGACACCTACTTTTTGGGCAGAAACTGCTGCTTCAATAAGTGCGGTAGTTTTTCCAGTATCACTATGTCCCCGAAGTAGACAAATATGCCCAGTAGGAATACCAGGCACACTTGTAACTTCTTGAAACGCCGGTGAAAGGGGAATCCATTGTTGCGGCTTAAACTTAACACTATTGTTAAGCATTTTCTTCTCCTTGAATTTATTCAAGTCAAAATTTGCTCTTAATTCAGCGGAGACGGCAGCCGTCAGAGATTCACTCTTTTTCTTTCTTGGCATAATAAGTTAATTTTTAATTAAAATGGTAAATCGTCTTCTTCAAACAACTCATCGAATTTATCTGCTTTAGATTCCTTTTTAACGGGAGTCTTAAGCGTATAATTCTTTTCAGGAGCAACAGCAACTGGTTCTTTTTCATCATCAATAATGTCACCTTCTTGTGCTTCATCTTCAGGAGCTAACCACTCTTGAAGTGCTTCCTTCATTTCATCAAATGAATAACGCTTAAATACTTCAAGTGGGTTCTTTTGATCTTCCAACATTGCTTCTACAGCATCCGCATCTGAAGATAATACTGATTGTTTCATCGAAGGAGATACTGTAGTACGATTGTAAGGGGTACCTGTTGATTCAGGTCCTACTGTGTTTAATTTAATGTCACGACCAGTAGCTACATCAGTAAAATCACCTACTTCCTCATCAGCAGCCATTTGTAGGAATGCTTCGTAAATTTCTTTACCAAATTGCCACAATTTAACTCCTTCGCTTTCTTCACCACGTACTACTACAGGAGCAAAGATACGCATTTTAGCATCTAGCTTCTTAGCCAAACGCCAGTTATCTTTGTCACTAGTTTGACGTAGTTGTTTTGCGAACTCAGCAATTGGATCTTTTTCACCAAAGTTTAGAGGTGAAATCATCGTTTTGTTTCCAATACCGTAGTAGAAAAATACTTCAGTAAATGGGTTTGCTTTGTTGAATTTGTTAGGCACGACACGTACCGTTTGTTTGCCTACTGAAGGTTTCCAGAACAAACTTTTTCCATTGTTGTTTCCCTGATTGTTGTTTTTGGCCTGAAGGGAATCCAGGCGCTTTTTAATTTGGTTTAAATCCATAACTAATCAAATTTATAATAACATTTAAATATAATAAAACTTTTTAAAAATACCAACCTAAAGATCAATAATATTGTGAACTTTTGTATTCAATTGTCTTAGTTCATTGTTCTGGGTTAAGAGAATACAGTTTCTGTAGTGTTGCCAGTCAACTCTAAATTTAGTATCAACTACACCATTATTAAGAGATTTAATCAATGTATTAAGAGCATTAATTGTATATAAAGTATTGGTATCTTTTTTTCTATGTACGAGGATAGTATTCTCAGGAATACCATTTACATTTCCTTGATCAACATTATAAGTAACAACATATTCGCCTGTGCTTTTAATAAAAAGAACAAACATTTTGTTATACATTATATTATATGATCTAGAAATTTCGTTTACTCGCTCGTCAATGAATTCTTCACTAACGAATGTACAAAATAACTTATTATTCACGTCTATTGTATTTAGGGATCGTTCAAAATCGTATCCCATATACATATGACTAGGTGGTTCTAAAATCGTAATTTCTTCCATAACTGCTTTTTACATTAACTTTATATTTCTTAAAAACTTGTTCAATTTCTTTTATTAAATCTTCACTTTCATCTAAATCGAATAAGAACGAATCATAAGTATATAATACTATCTTACTTTTCTTACCTCTTAACAATTTATGTAACTCAATCAATATACGAATGTTTGTTGCGGTCTCCAAATTTTGTAAAACATAATTAAATAACTTTTGTGGGTTCATATTATCTAATTCATCCTCATTAAACTGATACCCAGAAATTGGAGATTCTATCCACCCATTTTCAGTAAAGTTATCCCACAACTCATCAATATATAATTTAATTTTTTTAAAGTATTCAAGGTGTTCATATTCCTTAAAAACTCCTCCGTATAGTTGTTTAAACGTTAATTCCTTAGCCTTTTTGTAATCAACACCATACATGCTTGCAAAAGTCTTATGTATATCATCATCACCAAAATCAAAGTCGATAAGCTGCCCGCTAAGAGTAGGGTGATAGGCGCTAATATCATATTCCACAAACACATCATTACGAGGAATAAAGCTTTTCCTACAACCGTTTTCCTTGTTGAGAGCCGCGTAGTTGATACCATCATACTTGTTGGAAGGCCTTGTAGTAAGGGTTTTAAGATTGTAAGAAGTAAATACAAACTCGTCCTGCGGATCCCTGTCAAAATGTTTTTTGAATTCATCTTTATCTATTTTAATTCCATTACGCTCTATCCCAAAAAATGCTAATGTAGCCCATTTGTTGTAGAACTCAAAATGCGGTAATAATACCTCATTAAATTTATGTTTTATGGCGTTATATGTTGTCTCGCTACGCTCGTAATGCTTAACTATGGGCACTATGCGATTCAAATCTTGTTTACCGCTATAACGCTGTTCTAGAATTGAATGTGCTGCTGTTGGTTCTTGTATATACGTAGGAGAGATTAGGTTAACGTCGAGCAAGCTTTTTAATGGAAAATAGAATAATGTATCTTTTTTATCTAACGTCCATAACTTTTTTGTTTGTTCTAATAACTCGTTTACCCGCGTTTTACTTACACTTAGTCCCTCACTATGGTCAACGCATATCATGTAACCCTTAGTATCGTTAGTAGGCCTATAATACACTAAAGATACGTCATTAATAGCAGGATGTTTAGTATGAGATACAGGAATTACTTCCATATACGCTTCACTAAAACCTCTATTAATTAAATAACTTATTTGTTCTTCAGTTTCTACTAACCAATACATTTAGCACTATTCTTGATAGTACTTAATATAATCATTTTTTAGGTAATCTCCAAGTTTTGGGAGTTTTTCTCTTTTAGATTTTAATTCAGTTGTATTTTTATTCACTTTAGCTACTGTTTGTTTGTCTCCAGTAAGTTGCCAGTCTAAATAAAAAGGTTTATATAATTCCCAAGAGATTTGAGGATTTTGATCTACTAATTTATCGTATTGAATTTTATTTATTTCAATATACCTAACTTCATTCCTTTTTTTACAAAAATACCTTCTAAATTCTCCATTAGTATAATTTTGAGAAGTAGGGTACATTGGTAAATAATACGGAAGCATAGTTTGTTGAGGAGTATCACCTAGTGCCTCGTACATATTAAATAAATAAGGCTTATCTAATAAATCAGGATTAATTTCCGGATCTACATCTCCACTTAAAAGAGCAGGATTAACTACATAATCATCTAAATTATCTGAAGCGTTAGGGGAATCTATTTCATTAGTTTTTTGGGGAAATAAATCTAAATTAGGTGGGTTTTGGGGAGTTCTACCTGTATATAGTTTTCCAGTAGATACTTTAAAGTAATATCCAACATAGGCTTTCCCATCTGATGTTTCGTATTCAGTACCATCAGTATATAGATTTGTTTGTATTTGGGATAGAGGGAAGTATGCCATTAGTTGTTAAAATCTGAATTAATAGGTACTGAGATGTTTTTATTTGAAAATATAACTTTTCTTTTTTTATTTAAGGTTTCTGTTTTAAGGAGACGGAAAGCAGCATCAAATGCTTTTTTATCAGCTTCATCTAAATCTAAATATAAATTTTGAATTTGTTTAGAGGCAAACCATTTACCTAATAGTTTAATTGCTTTTTCTTCATCATCATTAATGGTTCCTGTAGCAGGTTCAAATAATTTTCCAGGTCCTGTTGGGTTTTCATTATCTGTTAGGTTATAAATACTTTGAAGTTTAGTTGCTAATGTTTTAAAAGCATTTGTTGATACTGTTGGGTCAACAGGTATATCAGCTTCTTTTAATTTTTGAGGACCTGAGAGTTTTAAAGATTTAAAGAAATTAACAATTTTAGGAGTAGGCATACAGTCTAATTTTCCAGTAGTGATACCACAGTGAGTATAATACCCCGGTTTTCCTTTAGACCAGTTTGTTTGTCTCTTTCCACCTTTATCAGGAGGGAATAGGAAATCGTATGTTTTCTTTCCTTCCCATTTGTATGGAGGTAAAGTAGGATTGTTTTTATATATTTCTTTAAATAATTTTTTCAATGAAGCTAATTGAGCGTCTGTAATTTCTTGGGCGTATGAAATACCCCTGTATGTAGTATTTTTACCATTGTAATCTACTAAGTGAGCATTACCTGTTAATTGGTCTTTTCTCATAGGACCATAAGACGACTCAGTAGCATTTTTTCCATATCCCACATTTTGTAGACTAATACCAATACTTGTTGGATTAGCATTTCCGGCATTGAAGGCTCTAACTCTATCAGGAACAATATGTTCAACATGGCCTGCGGCATCTATAACATAATGGTAAGATAATCCTCTTTTATTTAAAGTATCAATAGTTGATTGACCTTTATCTGTTCTTTGCCATCCTGCTGAGTAATGAAGAACTACTTGGGTTTTATTATATTTTGTTTTGTCATGGCCTCTAGGGTTTAACGCAAATCCACTAGTAATAGTTTTATTAGTCCAACTTGATGGATCATCTCCACCTCTAGTTCCACCACCACCAGAACCGCCACCTCCAATACCTTGAGGAGTAGATCCATCAGTTAAATTTGCTTCTTTTCCACTACCAACAGTTGATCTAGGAATAGCTAAAGTAGTTAAACTAGTAGTCCATTGATTATCATTAATAGTATGTTCTACTCCTTTAATTACAAAACTAATAGAACGTGGATAGCTATAAGGTAAAAATTTATTTTCAACTTCAATTTTTTGATAAATTTTTATTCCCGAAAGTCCATCTATTGTTAATCCTAAATCAAAGGGTATAAATCCTGTTGAAGGAGAGGAAGCATTTTTCTTATCACTATCTTTAACTGCTTTTAATTGATTATATTCAATGAAATTTTTAATAGTACTTTTATAAGAATTAGCAGCTTCAATATCTAAAGTAGGTTTTTTATTATTGCCATATCCTGTTAATAACTTAACATAATTATTAAAATTATCTTTAGCTACTTTATATTTTTCTTCTAGATTTTTAACTTTATCTTCTGTAGTAGATTCTTCTCCTTCAGGTTTGGTTTCTTTTCCTGAGTTATTGATTAGATCAGGTTTGATAGCATCAAAGGTTCCAGCATTAATAGCTGTTAATCCTGTAGCATCATACCCAGGATGAGAACCATCTCTGGTAGCTCCTATTGTAATCATACTAGCTAATTTAGGAGTAATAGTAGTATTAAATTGGAGATTTTTTACAAAATTAGATTGGGAACCATTATATCCAAAAGTATTAAATTTGGCGGTTGGTTTATCTTCTATTTCTTTTTGTCTATCAGGAGATTGAACTTCATCTCTAAATATAACAGTATTTGTAGTATCATCTATATCCGGGGATATGCTATTATAATTACCTGTACATGATTCATATCCTCTTAATAAAGCATTTAAAAAATCAATTAAAACTACATTTCCTTTATCATCTGCTAAAGTATCTAAAGTTTCTAATATCCATTGGATATTAAAATATACATTTAATAATCGGCCATGAGTATTATCTCCTACAGTTTTGGTAAAATCTTCAGAACCATACAACGTGGAAAAACCTGTTTTTTCCCCATGTTTCCATTGACTATTAAAGTTACAAATACGAGGATCTGTACTTAAGGTTAATGGGGGGAGTAAAATTAATTGTTCCTCAGTATCTAAATCAAAATTAATAAATTTAGCTTTACCTTTTTTAATTGTAGGGATTAAGTATTCTTCAATATAAAGTAATAAACGTTGAAATAGAACATAATATATAGTAGTACCTTCACCATCGGCAGATTCACCAACATATTCAGTTTTTAAAAATGAAATTACTTTTTTTCCATTAATTGTTTTACTTAATTTATTATTTTTATCTAATTTTTTAACATTTTTTCCAAAAAAGTTTCCTAAGGAATTTTTATCCATATAAGAAATAATTACTTCTTCAGGAGTTTTAGGAATCTCTTCACTATCACCTTCACTTGAATTTGATGATCCTGAGGGTGCTTGGCTTCCAGATGCTTGGCTTCCAGATACAGGAGGTTTGTTAGATTTCTCCATATCTTGGGGAAGAAGAGTATTGACTTTTAAGGATTCAATTACATCACCCATTGATATTAAATCAAGTGAGATTTTATATTGACCCTCAGGAGTAAAAGTCCAAGTAAAATTAGTTACCTTTCCTATTAGGGCATCATAATTGCCTTCAGATTTTTCTTTATTGCTTTCTATTGTGGATAAAAGACTATCGTATCCTTTATCACGTTTTAAAAAAGAATTTACTATGCTGTAAGGATTATCATGAGCGAAGGTACCATCATTTTTAACATAATTAGACCATCCCCATTCTAATAACATAAAATAACCTAACTTAATATATAAAGTTTCAATTATTTCAAATTGTTGTCTATTATTAGCAATAATTTCTACTTTAGCACTTCGTATAGAACCTCGGTTTTTGTAAGTTATAATAGCATTTTGAATACCCATCATAGGAGATAAACCAAATTCTAATCCTCCTAATCCATAAGCACCACTATTATTAATACTTTTATCTCTAGCTATTCCTCTTTTTTGAGTAGATCCACTAGTAGTTCCATTAAATAAAATAAATTCTTTAGCTAAATTATTTTCAAATAAACCTAAATTTTTAATAGTTGGATTAGCAATTGTTTGTTCAACATTTACTGAAGATGCTAATTTAATCCATGCTGTTTTTGAATTTAAATAAACTAAATCTTCATTACTGCGTAAAGTTTTACCATGAATTTTTTGTCTGGCTTCAACCTGTTTAATTACATATTCTGGGGTTGGTTCTCCTACTATGTTTTTTGCCATAACTTATTGATTTATTGATTCAAACTCTCGTATTACTTCAGCATAGTTATTTGGTATTCTTATTTGGGTACCTATAGGAATATTTAATGATGATTGATTAGTTACATCAGTATTAGCTATCGAAATAATCCACCATAATGAACTATCTTTATAATACAAATTAGCTAAAGTATCAAATCTATCCCCCTGTGTAGTATAAACGTAAATATCATCTTCAGATAAAGGAACCTCAGGGTAACGAGATGTAGTATACGCTACCTTTCTTTTAATTTTTTCTTGGGGTTGTGTTTGATATCTATTTGCCATTAACTATCATAATTATTACCTGCTCCATTACTTAATGCTATATATCTTTGATCTCCATATGTGTTAGTATCAGTTAGATCAGCATTACCCATTGGATTAGTTATAGTTTGGATTGAAGGTCTAAAGTTATGAATTGGAGTAAAATTAAATCCTGTTACTCTTATAATCATAGGTAATTCTTTAACACTAGAATCAAGACCTCCCTCACTATTTATTCCTATTTCATAAGGACTATCATCATTTATACTTAAATTTAATCCAGTAATAAAACCTGGCTGTTCATAAAAATATCCTCCTACAGTTAATTGAGCTAAATTACCTTTCATATAGCCATTTCCACTATAATCAGGAGCTAAAGATGAAGCTAAATAATTTAATTTTTTATACATTGGGATAAGTTCATTTTTTGATTGAGCAGCAACTGTCCAATCTAATGAAACGGTTCTACCAAACCCACCATAAGTATAAAATTCTTCTCCTCGTCCTAAATATTTAGTTGGATTCCATGTTGCTGAGTAATTATCTGAAATAGAACCTAAATGGGCTCTAAAATGAATAAAAGTTTTAAAAGAAGGATCATCATTATCAATAATAGCTATTCTAAATTTAACTAAATCATTTTTAAGTTCTTCATTATCAGTTACAGAAGCTTTTCTATATATAGGCAATGCGTTAACTTTATCTACTGGTCCTTGTCCTGAGCCTGAGGTATAGTTAATTAGGTTTCTAAGGGGGTTTGTAGGAGAATTATAAGCAATTCTACTACCTCCTGGGCCTTCGATTGATTTATTTTCACTACCTATGTAAGAAGGTGAATTAGAAAGTATTTGTGAATTTGATAAATTTTTTCTAAGTTCAGCTCTAAAATCTTGTTTTATACCACCATTATATCCTGTTTGGATAGTTTTTTCCTCTATAGCATCGTTTAGTTGGGAGGTTGATAATGTAGAAGGATTAATATTTTCACCAGAGGGGTTAAGAGTATTTAGTTGAGCATTAATTGTAGGGGGTGATGATAATGTTCTATATTCCTCTAATATAGGAAATCCATTAGCTGTACCAAAATAATCACTAGCATATATGTTTTTTAGGTTTAATAAATTATCAGTATCAATATATTTAGGTAAGTCTCTTTGAGGGGTAGAACCTGTATAAAAATAAGTAGGACTGGTTGATGCTAGGGCGTTTTTATCTCCTGTTCTATCTTGACCACCTCTAATAATTTGGCCTTCATTATTAACTAAATTATCTAGTAAATTAGGATCATAATATCCTAATTCTTTAATATAAGCTTCTGTGGCTCCACTTTTAATAATTTGATCTAAGTAATTAGCACCTTGTGTGTTTACAGATCCTGTATAGAAGTAAGTTGGGTTAGTTGTTGCTAAAGAGTTAAATTCACCTGTTTGGTCTTGACCACCTCTAATAATTTGGCCTTCATTATTAACTAAATTATCTAGTAAATTAGGATCATAATATCCTATTCTTCTAATATAATCTATAGTAGCTCCCTCTTTAATAATTTGATCAAGGTAATTTGTTCCTTGGGGTTGATGAGATCCACTAGCATTACCATAAAAATAAGTTGGGTTTGATACTGATAAAGGATTATTAGTTCCTGTTCTTTGATCAGCAAATCTAATGTTTGTTTTACCAATACCTAAAATAGATCCTGGGCCTCCACCATATGATAAAATATTAGGGCCTACATTAATATCTACTCCTGAAAAATTCCAGTTAGATTGTGATGTTTTATCGGTAATATTTTGGTAAAGAGATACTAATCTATTTTCTGATTTGGGTTGAGTTGATTTTACTTTGACTCCATATAAATTATCATTATTGGAGTAAGCACCTGTTAGTTCAAATGGGTTTATACCTTGTTTATTTAAATGACCTCCAAAAGCATTAACACCCGCTTGAGCTAAAGTAGATAATGGTGTATAAATACCTTCATTTAAAATACCACTAGTTTGGGTGCGATTAGATGTTCTAGATAATAATTGTTGTTTAGCTATAAATAAAATACCACTTGGGGATTTTGTATCAATAAACATTTTACCTAAACGTAAAACATCTTCCCCACTATTAGTTACAGCAGTAATTCCCCCTCTTAAGAGGAAATCATTATCTAAAATTCCTAGATTATTTGTCCCTTCAGGAATAGGAGAAGTAATATATGGTTGTCCACTATTACCACCACCTAACCTGTCTCTCCCAAATCTTAGGGATTTTAGATCAGTTTTGAGGTCTATTAAAGGCATTTATTAAACTCTACCGCCTTGATTTTCAGGTGCGTTGTCTCTGTAAGTTGATGGTTTTTTACCATCTAGATCTAGTACTGAATCCGAAGCAATAATTTGATTATTTGCGTTTACTAGATCACTTTCTTGATCATACTTAGAAGGTGTTGAACCATTTAAAGCAGTTAAGTTTGAACCTTGTGTTTGTAATTTGTCTAAAAGAGCCATAATTATGTTTATTTTTATTATAAATATTTAATTTTATTGAACTTTATAAGTTCCTACAGCCATTGCTGTACCTACTTTAGTTGAATCCATGTATACATCACCTCCAGCTTTAACAGCGGATATTAATTCATCAAATTTCCTATAGAATTCATTTAATGGGATTACTGCTTCAGGGCCTGCTTCACCAACAATAGCATTTACTGGTTGAGTAACTACACCTCCAGTAGCCATCATTTTAGGAGATTTTTGATTTGCCGATTCTATTTGACTTTCTAACCCAAAAGTTTTAGATATAGCCTCACCAATTGGTCTAGCACCTACCACATCAGCAATTTGACCAAATAACCATCTACCAGCCATATCACCTAAAGTATAAGCAACACCATTTAATATGAAAGCAGGAATACCAGTAGCAGATAATCCAGTTGTTATTGCTGCTGCTCCTATACCTCCTGCTATACCTCCAATTCCTTCAAGAGCTCTTTTACCGATATCTTGGTATACATCATCTTTAGTACCTCCCTCAGCTACTATAGAAGCAATATCTGAGGCTGTAAATAATCCTTCTATAAGACTACCTATAACAGGAATTCTTTTGGCAAATCTACCAAAGTTTTTCCCAATTGCAGGAATTTTGGATTTTAAAGCTTCAATAGGATTTATCTTTTTTGCGAAATTTCCTACGGCTGAGGCTCCTTTACTGAAGAAATTACCTATTTTTCCAAATCCTCCAGATATTGAGCTTCCTGCTCGGCTAAGTAAACTTCCTGCTCCTTCAGCTGCTATATCTGTTCCCGCCATCATTGCAGCATCTCCTAAAGCAGAACCACCACCTTCTCCTCCAGTTACACTTGAAATAATTTCAGGAGCCAAATATGAAAGGCCTGTAGCTAAGGCTCCACCTAGTCCTCTGCCTCTTCTTCCTCTACTTCTGCCTCTTCTGCCTTTTGATGGGGCTTTTACTCTTCTACCTGTTTTAGCATCGTAATGGAATTTTCTTCCTCTCTTATCAACACCTGTTTTTGTTCTGCTTCTTTTTCCTTTTCTTCTACCACCACCTTCATCACCGCCATAGTAGCCACCGTCACCGTCACCGCCACCGCCACCACCTTGTTGGTTGTCAACTATTACGTGCTGAGGATCGCCCATTCTTCCTGATGGTTTTCCTCTAAAGGCATTTATGATACCTTTACCTACTAAATAAAGAGACCCAGCTGTAGCGACAATACCAGCAAGAACACCTGCCCCACTGAGTAAAGGTTTCAATATTGGGCTTGAAGAAATCGTATTAAGTAGCCCTGTAATTTTATCCATTGCATATGATAAAGGGCCTGATGAGAATGAGGTAAATGCGCTTTTTATGTTTTCAATGGAAGTAGCTAATTTTTCAGAAGCAGCAAGTTCTTGTTCCTGTAATTCTCGGGCTGCAGCTTTGGTAATATTTCGATCTTGAGCTAATTTATCTAATGCTTCTTCTTTTTTTAAGGCTTCAGCTAATTTTTCAACACTTAAACCAGTAGCATCTGCTATAGCTTGTTTTTGGATTACATTCATTTTTTCAAATTCATGTATTCCTCCTACTTGTTTTAGAACTTCGGCTGATGCTTCAGCTGATTTTCCTTGGAGAGCTAATTGTCTAGCTTTTTCAAAATTTAAATCTTTACCCGTTAATAATTCCGCCTCTAGTTCTGCAGTGATTGATTTTTCAAAATCTAATAATCCATTAGATATACCTTTGGTATCATCTAAAGTAAGTCCTAAACGTTTAGCTTGAAATACAGCTTGAGCTAATGCTTTTGGGTTGTTTCCATAATTAGCAGCAATATCCGCAGATACATTTGCTACTCCTTCTAAGATATCTTTTTGATTAATAAGACCATCTCCTACTTGTCCTGAAATATTGTAAATATCTTCTTGGGACATTCCAGTTTCAAGAGAAAGTTCGAGTAATTTAGCTGCGGTTTCTGCTTGAAGTCCAGCTCTTTGAGTTAATGCTGTTTGTGTTTCTAGTTGTTGTGAAGTAAATACAACAGAAGTACCTAAAGAATTATTTAACTGTTGGTTAGCTTCAAGAATTCTTGATTGGGTAACAGAGGTTTCTGCAGAGTCTTGAGAAATAACTCGCATTTGTTCCCTAAATTCGTTTGCATTTTTTGTACTAAGGCCTAGATCTTTAACTATTTTTGCAGTTTGATCACTAGTAGCTAATCCTATTTGTCCTAATGTTTTAAATGTTTTAACAAAGAAAGTTAATTGAACTAAAGGATCATCAATAGCATCCATTAATCCATTTTTAATACCTCCAAGTGCCGAACCTAATACTGCATAACTACTGCCTGTACTTTCAGCAGTATTATACATATCTTCCTGAATATCAGCAATGGTTTGAGAATCAATTCCAATTTTAGAAAGAGTACCTGAGATACCTTTAAAAGCAACTCCAGTAAGACCGATAGTCTTTTCTATTTTTTCTTCTGTTTTAAGACGTGCTTGTAAAGCTTCATTTCCTTCTGTTAGGATAGAGTATTCTTTTTCAGCTAGGGCTAGTGCTTCTGCTTCTTCTTTTGATAACGTTATTCTTGCCTTTTTTTTCTCTTTTAATTCAGATATTTGAAGTTTTAAATACTTTTCTTCTGCTCTATTTTTTTTCTCTAAATTTTTAAGTTCTTTTAGACTTAATCTAGAAATCCCTAATTGATCACTTTCTAGTTTTTCGTAAATGTTTTTAATTTTTCTTAAAGAACGTGTAGCTTTTTTTATTGCTGAATCAGAATCACCTAATCCATTTAAAACTCCTTCAATTTCTTCTCGAACACCTACAAAACCCTGAGATAATCTGTATGCGTTTTCTCGGGCACGATCTAGGGCACCCTCCATTTGTTCAATAGCTCGTTGTGTTTTTTCTACATTACTTGTATCAAAAACAGCAGCAGGTTTTTTAGTTATCTTTTCGTATTCCTTACGAAAATCTTCTAACTGCTTTTTTAAATCTTTTAAACTATCGGCCATATTATAGTATTATATGTTATAAATATTAAAAGGCGTCATTTTTTTGACGCCTTTGTAACATAAGAAGGTGGGGTAATTTTTTTTCTTTCTTGAGCTGCGCTTCGCGCATCTCCCTTTAACCAACTATCTTCAGCAGATGTATCTTGGTTTTGTTTTTTATAATGATCATTTATAAGATTAAAAGTTAAATTTCTTAACCATATAGGCATATTATAGACAGTATCCCAATCATACCCTCCGTTTCCATAAAATATTACTTCGTGGATTTGTCGAAATAAATTAGTTCGATATTTAGAAGTCAGGCCAAAAAAAGGTGGCATTAATAGGGATTTCGAGGTCCTCCTCCATCCCCTCAATAAATTCATATTGAATTGTTGTATTAATGCCTGGGTTAATTTGGTTGTAGTATTCTCTGAATGCTCTAGCATCTTTAGCTAAAAATGCATTATCAACAAAACTCGAAATAGTACTACGTTCTGAATCACCATTTACGGAAAGAATCATATGTTTCATACGAGTAGTTAATTCTTTACCTTCATTTTTATTTAACTTTTTATATCCTGCTATTTCTTTTTCAATGATACTATCATCCTTTTGAGTTAAAAGTTTAAAAGTGATTTTATTACCTGAGTGAGGTAATTCAAAAGCAAATTCATTTGTACGAGGGGATAAGATTAAAGATTCATCTAAGAATTTTTCATTTAATTCTGTTAGATCTGTTGTAATTGATTCGCCCGAATAAGTAAATGTATAATCTTTACCATATCCTAAAATACGAGAAGCAATAAGAATAGCATCTTTATCACCAATTAATAAATCATCAAAATTAATTTTACTTACAACAAGAGATCTTAGTAATTTATCAATTACTGTGCCCTGTCGAATATAATTTTGATTTGTAAGAATGTCTTCTTCTTTAGCAGTCATATATTTCATTTCAATCTTTCCTTCTGCTAAAGGAGAACCCTCAGGATAAAGTAAACCTTTTGAGGGTAATTCTACCGTTTCGGTAGGTAACTTAAATTCGGCCATAATTTTTATTTTTAATAACTTTGTTCTAGTATAAATATGAACATAAAAAAAGAGCTTGACAAAGCCAAGCTCTCTTTAAAAGTATTTGAGTTTTCTTTTTTTAGAAGTTCAATACACAATAATCTGGTTGTACTTCAACCTGGATATTAACGGCTGTACCATCATCATCCCAGTTATAATCACCCCAATTGATTGAAGTAATTAAAGCTCCTTTGATCACCCATTCTGAAACAATATCACCTACAGGACCTAATACGTTAAATGTTAAATCTTTCTTGTAGAAATCAGAATAACCATCTCTACCTGTTACTGATTCGTGGTGTAATCTTAACCATTCAATGGCAGCTTGAGCACCTGAAGGAGTAATTGGGTCAAATAATGTAAACTGGATAGTACCCCATGTTGTTTTACCTTTAACAAAACGTTGAACGTTAATATGATTTAAAGGTACAGTTCCTTGTGATACGTTAACAGCACCTACTTGCTTAAGTAAGTAAGAAGGGAAACCATCAATATACAATACAAATCTATTAGATTGTTTTGGTTCGAATGCTGTGAAAAATATTTCGTTTGGATCTAATACTGCCATTTTATTTTGCTATTATTTTTATTCTATTATAAATATTCAACTTTTAATTTCTTATGCAGGGAATGTAGCACCTGTAGGTAAGATGTTAAAGTCGAGGTAAATAAACTCAGCTGTTTTAGTTGGTTGGATAAATATCTGACCAATTAACTGATTTCTGTCAATCACATCTGGTGTGTTATTTGTATCATCCATGATCACTTTAAACGCATACAAACCTTGTCTTTGTTGAACACTTTCCAAATATGGATTTACTTGTGCTAAGAAATTATTTCTTGTAGCAATTGTATTTTGTTCAAACACCAAGTTTTGAGCAACTTGTGAAATGTATGATTTAAGTTGAATTAATAATCTTCTAACATTTACTCTATCTAAAGCACTTGCTCTAGTTTGTAATGTTTTCTGACCATATACTACAACTCCAGTTCCAGGGAATGTGGCAATTGGGTTTACTTTATTTGTATATAAAGTATCTCTATCAGTTGAGTTTAGTTTTTGTTCTGCGCGAATTACTTGTCCTAAACCACCTCTATTAATACCCGCCGGGGCGAACCAAGGCTCACTTACACTGTCATTATACGCGTATACACCACCTATAACAGCGGATGCTGGCACCCATACTTGTTTGCCTGTATCTGGGTCAATTACTTGACACCATGGCCAATATGAAGCAGCGTATGATGTATTTCTTGAAGATGCTTGAGTATTTACTGTAGCAACTGAAGAATTATATGGTACTAAATCTAATACTAATAAACTATCTCCTCTTACTTGAGTGTTATTAATCATATTAGTACATTGTGAAGTCATTCCTGAGTTAAATAGACCTGGAGCTAATAATACATTAAATACATAATCATCTTGATTAGATAATAAACTAATCATATCATCATAATCATCAGGAGAAACACCTTGAGTATTATTTGAATCGATATTATCGTAGAAATTAGCAGCTCCAATAAAATCTCCTGTAGCACTACCAAATGAACCACTTTGGGCTGATGGGATAAATCCTACAAATTCTGGTTTTGCTATTCCATTATTATCGAAATAATTTAATGTAGCTCCTGGAACAGAATCGATTCTAATATATCTAGAAGCGTTTCTATATGAACCCGTAATTTCTACTTGGTTTTTAGTTGGGTTGTAATTTTCAACTTGATCACCAATTACTTTTGAAACAAAGTTATCAGCTTTTGGGTCTAAAGATAACCCAGTCCAAGTTTCTAATACGACTTTATTATTTGTAGTATCATCACCTCTTCTTACTAAAAGATCAAAAGTACCTGAAGAAGTTGAAGGGTTTGAAATTTCCCATCTAATGTTATCTACAGATCCACTTGCTAGTGATCCTGAAGCATCTTCAGGTCCTTCACTATTCATTAAAGCTCCTTCACTAATAGTTTTAATAACTAAAGAAGAGGATGTGTTACTACCACTAATTTCATTGTTATCATTTTCGTCTACACAAGTTGCTGCTGTGTATGAACCTGTAACTACTCTAGCTACTAAAAGAGACTCACCACCATTATTAAAATAGTTGTAAGCAGCGATTGAAGTAAAGTAAGTGTAAGTGTCACTACCACTATCTACGGTTGTTCCAAATCTAGAAGAATAATCGCTATAAGAAGTAACTACTGTAGGGATTTCTACAGGTCCTTTTACTGTTGGACCGATGATAGCTGCCCCAACCGTTACGGGTTGTTGGCTAACAAAAGATGAATCATTTTCTCTTGCTAATACACCGGGAGATACTAGAGTTTCTGCCATTTTGTTATTTTGTTATTGTTTTGTTATAAATATATAAAAAGAATTCAAAAATCATCGTTTTACGAATTCACCTGTTTCAATATTTATATTTCCTTCACCATATTTTTCTTGTAACTTTTGACCAGTATCTTCAGATTTTTTGATCAACATTTGTAACATTTCTGTTAATTTATCTTTTTGTAACTCTAAACTTTGAATTTCTACTTCAATACTACCAAATTTGGTAATAATATCAGCTCTTTCATTATTCAAATCTTCTAATTGTTGTAACTCTTCTTGTGTTAGAAATATTTTGTCCATAATAAATATTAGTTTTTTTATTAAAATTAAAGAACCCTATTAATAGATTCAATTACTCTTTGTGGTGTTATTGTTTTAGTACATTCAAAATGTCTATCTGTGTCTTTATGATTAGGACACCATTCCCAATCACCAGGATTTAACCATTCTTTATTAAAACATCCTGTACAAACATTTTCATCGTAATTAAATACGCGTTCACAATCTAAAAATTCACTATAGGGTTGGCTAAATCCTGAAATTAGGATTACTTTAGTACCAATAGCCCAGGATAACCAAGATAAACCACTACCTACACCAATAAAAGCATCGGCGTATTTAATATCTACCATTCTGTCCTCAATAGGATAATCACCTGTTTTATCAATTACTCCTTTTAAAGTACCTCCTAATTTAGAATCATGCCAATCATCACCTAAACGTTCTTTAGTAATCATTACTACTTTATATCCTTGATCTTTCAAATAGTCAACTATTGCTTGCCAACCACCAGGATAATTCCAATATTTAGCATGTGCTGAAGCATGAGGGGCGATAATTACATATTTACCTTCAATTTGTTGTCCTTTACTAGGAATTGTAATTTTTGGTTTAACTTCTCGATATTTTAATCCTAATATTTCTGTTGTTGTTTGGCCTAAAGGGTGTTGTTTAAAGTCAATAGGTATTTTATGTTTTACTACTTCTCTATTTTCATCATAAAACCAACCAATATTATACATAGCATATAAATTAAATACTTCAGTACCTGGTTCTACAAATTCAATTTCTGGGTATTCTTTTTCGAACCATTCATTGTGGAAAGTAGATACTATAAGCTCACATTGATGTTTTACTCTAAAATCATTTACATTAGCAAACCAAGCTAATGTATCTCCAATAGCATCAGATTCTAAATGAATGTATACTCTTTTTCCTTTAGCATTATAATTTTCAGAGAATTCTAATTGGTCTGTTTTTAAATTATATGCTTCTACTCTCCAATCTTTAAAATATTTAATATTAGGAGCAGTCCACATATTATTGCTGATAACTGTTTCATAGATAACATCATTGCTTTTTCTATCTATAAATAAAACTCTATATTTACAATCTTTATCCCCATTAATATGTAGTTTAGCTCCTCCAATAAAACTAACAGTAAATGTATTTTGAGGTTCTTTAAAAGGTAAATTTAATTGTTTTAAATTATTATAGTTATTTATTAAAACTTCTTTCATATATCAAATTGTTTATTAAATTCTTTTTTATATCGTAAATCATCTATAAAAGCCTGGCCATAAGGTAAAATATTTCCCCTATCAAAGTTGTGGATTTGTAAGTACCATCTCATATTATAATGATATTGATTATGAGGACGTGCTTTAGCTCTTTCAGTACCTAATATTTCATTATTCCAAGGATCTTCATTAGGAAACATAATTGACTTTAAATACTCAACATTCCATATAGCAGCATTATGTGTTAATAACCATACGGAGTCTTGTTTCATTTTAAGAACTCTATTATTTTTAATAAATTTATCGGTAGGTTCAAAGTCATAACCCCACCAATGTAGTTTTTCATGAATTCGAAGACAATCGGCATTTTCATTATCCATAAATTCTATAAATTCAGGCATAATGTCATTAATTGATCTTTCAGGCCACATATCATCACACATTAATAAAACATACTTTGTATTAATTTTATCTAAAGCGTAAATTAATTTATTTGAAAAATCATATTTAGTATAATCGGGTTTGTTGATGTTTAAAGGTATAAAGTTTTTATACTCATAATCATAATTTTTACTATCAGAAATAACATATATGTCTAAATCAAGACCACTAAGTAATTCCCAACTTAACCCTAATCCTTCCCAACAATTTGAATAACTATCACACGTAGGAACTAAAACTGATATTTTATCTTTTAAATTCATTGTAAATATCCATTAATTCTTTTGTTCTATTATACCATGATAATTCTTTACCAGTATTAATTGCTTTTTCTTTATATAAATCCCAATTTTTTATAATATCTTTTAATCCTTTATCCATTTCAAAAACATCCCGAGGAGCTCTCCAAGCACCATGAAAATCAGTAGCATGTTCCCAATTAGCGATAATAGGCAAACCCGCAGCTGCTGCTTCAATCATTGTTAAATTTGGATGTCCTGCTTCTAACATAGTAGGATGAACAAATATATCATGGTCATGGTATAATTCTAGTAATTTAGTATTAGGAGTATCAAAAACCAAATTTAGTTTAGGATAATTTAACATCCATAAATGACCATTAAAGAAATTTTTATTGTTAGAAGGTCCGGCTATGGTAATTTCTAAATCATTCATCATAGCTAACCCTAAACCATAAGTAAATCCCTTTCTATCATATGTTTTATCTCCTCCTAACCCATTATTAGCTATCATTAATAACTTAGGTTTTTCTGGTTTGGGATGAAAGGGGTTGTTATAAAACTCATCTGTGTTTACACCATGAGGAAAATAGACACATTTAGGGTGATCAAAATAATCAACTAGCCATTTAGCCGGCATTAGAGAAATTAAAGATCCTTCAATAGCTTTTAAATTTTCTTTATATACATGAGAATCTTTACCAAAATGTAACACATGATGATCATGTAATTGATAAATGTAAGGAACCCCTCTTTCTCCTAAACCATTTGCTAAATTAGCTACATGGCAATGAACAATATCAAAATCATCAGAATTAATATGAGCCGCCATTTTATGGGTAGATTCATGCCCTAAGGCTCTTTGATTTACTTCAAATTCCCAAATAATTTTTTCAATTGCCCCCCAATTTTTAGGGGGAATACTTAACCCACATCCGGGGTCTACATGGCATATTTTCATTTTAAAAAGGCTATATTATTCATTCCATTATTGTCATCTACCCAAATGTTATACCCATTAAAATGTAAAAAATCTTCTAGTTTTTGGGTATTAATTTTATTTACTTTTTCATAAATAATTACTTTAGGTTTTTTTATTTTGTCAAAATCTAAAGCCATTATAAGTTGATCATCCATTCCTTCAACATCAATATGTAACCAATCTAAATCATTAAAATTATTTTCTATTAATAATTCATTAATCCCTATTGATTCTTTTGTTACTTCATTTACCTTATTAAAAAATTTTAATACATGATCTTTATCAATAGAATTTGTGTGACCAGTATTGTCTCCTTCTCCTCCTTCGTAAAATTTAACTTGACCTCCGTTAGGAGTAATTAATTTATTTACTAAAGTAATATTTTTATATTTACTATAATGTTTACTTAATCTAGAAAAAGCAGATGTTGATGCTTCTACTAATAACAAATTTGAAAAGTTATTTTGGTGAAATAAATGTACCCATTCACCTGATGTTCCATCGTTAGTACCAATAGCTACTCCTTTAGTTTTATCTTTTGTAGCACACCATATATCAAAAGCAATTTCTGATTGAGTTCCATGTTCAATGCTATTCCATTTAGTACGTCCTATCTCTTTTCCTTTAGAAGTTTTAATAATTAAAGTACATCCATCAAACCAATCAAAACTACACCAATGACCTATACCTATTTGATTTTGGTAAATTTCTTGGTTATTGTAGGTATCTATAATCTCTATTGTAAAAGGTAAATATTCTTTTGGGAGAAAAAATAAAATATCTTTTTTTATTTCAACATACATTTGGGTCGATGGATGAGAAATATCTTGGGCTTTTTTAAGTTTTATGTCTAAAAACCGATTCATTATATTTTTTTATCTCCTTTAATATTAGTTTCACTTACTTTTTTATCTATTAAACTATATCCTTTAGCTTGAAATACTAAAGGTTCTTTATAAAATCCTTTAGGTTCTTGTCTAAAATTATTAGTTACCCATAAATCAAAAGCATCCCATTTTGAATTATTAATTTTACTATGTACTTCATGAATTTTACTACCTCTAATTAAATAAGCATGAGCATCAGTAAACATTCCAGCATCAATATGAGTTTCATATTCGTTAAATGTTTCATAATTGTGGGCAAAACTAAAGAAAGTATAGTCTTTTTCTTGAGAAATTTTAATAGCTTCTTTTAATTTATTAACAAATTCATTATGGTCAGTTAATAATAAGGCATCACATTCAAAAAATAAATAAGTAGTATTATTATCTGGAGGGCAAGATAAAATAGCATCAGTATGGGCTTTAAAACAACCATAATGTCCTGGGGCTAGTTTATAGTATCCAGGTTCTAATTGAACATCATTAGGTCTGTTACAAGTATCTTTAGGGGGTAAATCCGTGTAAGGAGTATTAATAACTTGTGTGTATTCAATTCCATCATATTCACCTAATTTACTAATAGATTCAATAGAGCGTTGTTCTCTTTCTTCTTCAGGTTGAGTTAATAAATGTACAATTTTTATTTTTTGATCAGACTCATAATTTGTTCTATCCCCTTTCCACTTAAAACTACCATTATTAGGCATTTTATTTAAGAAATAATCTTTATTTAAATTAAATACGTGTTCCTTAATAAAATCACCTGTGTTTAAATCGGTAATATGGAATTTTACTATTGTGTTATCATCCAATGAATAAGGAACCATATCCCAGAAATAGTATTTACCTGTAACTTCTAAATTTCTATCAATAATTATTTCACCATTTCTTTCTACAGTATATTGAATTAATTTACTTTCTTTAGCATTTGAAATTGTAATCCATGGACAGAATCTGCCTGGGACATCTGTAGGAAGGATTGTATAGTATTCAACCATTGAATAATCTTCAAAATCAAAATACTTTTCGGCATCGGATTCAAATTTTTCTCTAGGCTCAATATGGTTATTTGGGTAATCTTTAAACAAATGATAATACATATTTTCAATACCATTTGATTCAGATCCACAAGTTACCATTAAATTATCGTAAGCTTGAGCTGATTGAATATCAGGGGTTTGTCTTAATATTGCATTTGGGGTTGCACTAAAGAAATATGTGTAGTAACATTTACCTTCTTGTGCTTCAAATTCACCAAAGAATGTATCGTTTGTATTTAAAATTTCTGAAATATAATTAATATAATCTTCGTCTTTTAAAATATAATCATAATTAACAAAGTGAAGTTTATTAATACCTAAATTTTTGGCAAATGTTGCTGGGTTTCTAAAACTAGTATAACAAGCGGGTCCGTGATATCTATCATTTCCCTCACCCTTTAAATTTAAATAAGTATCATATAAATCTGTATAAAAATTAAAACTAGAATAGAATGTATGTTTAGTTAAAATATTATTTGAATCATAAAACACATAATCTACCATTTCTTGTAATTCTTTAGGTACAGGAGCATGTGCTGAGATTATTAATTTTCTTCCATCACGTTTTAATGAATTAATACAATCTTTAGTAGTTTGTACAATAGCATCGGTTACAGGATATGTACATATTACATATGCTTCTTCGGATGGAGTAATAATAGTATTACCTTCTAAGTGTTGTTGGATTAATTTTTTATTCTTATCAAGATCATTAAAATCAAGATAATTTACACTAGGATAAGAATCAAAATAATTTTGATATACTTCTAAATTATATAACAATTGAGGAATTTGATAGGATAATGCTTCACGAATTACTAAGGGCATAGTTTCTTTATCATGATTGCTTCCTCTAGATGTAAATAAAAATAAATCCATTGATTGATAAAAATTATCTACATCTGTACGTTCATTCCACCATGTAACATTATCAGGTTTATTTTCCATTAATGGACGCCAATAATGTTCAAAGTTACTTGCTTGATTACCTACACAATGAAATTCATATTCAGGAAGCATTTTAGCATATTCAAAAAATTCAGCTTGATTTTTTCTAGGTGTAAATAAACCAATATGTAAAATGTGTTTTTTATTAGGATCTAATCCTAACTTTTGTAATGCTTTTGTTCGATCAGGACGTTCAATATATTCAATAGGATATTCAACTAATACTTTAGGGATATCAATATCTTTATATTGATCAATTTGCCATTGAGATACAAACATAAACATATCTGGGAAGAATTGTTTATTGTCTGTATTAAAAGATGAATCGTGTGATGTTTCTACAATTTTGTAAGAGCGATCTGTATGGTATACTTGTTCCATTATTTCTCTAGGGAATCCTGCCAACTCGGGGATTTCTTCTAGATGTATAATGTCGGGTTGAATTTGATCAATTAATGATAAAATTTCAGTTTTGTCTTCTCCTAAAGTGTAAAATTTTTCTTCAGGTAAAAGTGCTTTAATTTTATTTTTAGTAACAACTAAAACACCTCCTGTAACGTCAGTCCATTCAACTAAATGAATTTCGTATTCGTTTTTAAGTAATTCTATTTTTTTTGTTAAATATTGAGGTAGACCTCCAGTAGATAAATGTGGAGCTACACAAAGTAATTTTTTCATAAACTAATTTTAAAATTGTAACTAAATATAATAACCTATTAATAAATATCCAAATTTACTTATTCTGTTTTAAACGTTCGTTTATTTTTTTAACTTCTTCGGGATCAGTAACTGCTTGAGCAGCTACTAGATCCTCGAGAGAAATTTTTATTATCGGAATACCACTTTCCTCCATTTGTTTTTTAATTTCAGGAGTTATTTTTTTCATATTATAGGTATCCTGGGAATTGGTAATCTGTTCCACTTACATTAATAATTAACCATACATCTGGTGGTCCTAAGAATTCATTAGGAGGTCCTGCACTACCAATTTGTGTATCCGGTGGTCCTACTGGGTTAAGTGCTACCCCTCCACCCGCATTATCAACTCTTAATGCGCCAGTTCCTGATGCTGGTTGAATATGTAATGATTGGTTTGTATCTGGGACAGTTGGTCCTAATCCTAGAGTTCTTTGGGAATAAAAATAATCATTAATTCCTTCTACAAATTGTAACATTAATACACCACCACAATATATCTGGAATTCATCTAATGTATTAAATCCAATGAATGTATTAGTATCACCAGAGTGGTATATACGATTACCTAAATATAAATCTGTAGTAATCTGGGCGTTACCGTTTACATCTAACCTATAAGATGGAGAAGTATCATTAATACCTAATCTTGTATTCGTTATATCAGTATATAAGAATGGTACACTTTGTACTGTTGTACTAGAATCAGTTCTAACTAAGTAATTAGGTGAATTAACAAATGCACCACCACTAATACCACTAGTACCATTAATACTTGTACCTGAAGTACCTGGGGTACCTGATGAACCTGAAGTACCATTAGCACCTGAAGTACCACCAGCACCATTTTGTCCACTAGTACCTGATCCACCGGATGAACCTGAAGTTCCTGCTACACCTGAGGTACCTATATTACCACTTGAACCATTAGTACCTGATGTTCTAGATAATCCTGATTGTCCGTTGTTACCACTTGAACCAGATGATCCTGAAGTACCACTCACACCTGATGTTCTGTTAGCACCATTAACTCCATTAACACCATTCGAACCTGATGAACCTGAAGTACCTGATACTCGTGATAATCCGTTTCCTCCATTAACACCATTCGAACCTGAACTTCCTGAAGTACCACTTACAGCACTTGTTCTATTAGCACCATTAACTCCAGCAATACCATTTGAACCTGATGATCCTGAAGTACCGGAAACCGCTGATAACCCGTTTCCTCCATTAACACCATTGTTACCTGAAGAACCTGAACTTCCTGAAGTACCACTTACAGCACTTGTTCTATTAGCACCGTTAGCTCCAGCAACACCATTTGAACCGGTTGAACCACTAGTTCCTGATACACCTGAAGTTCTACTAGCACCGTTAGCTCCGTTGTTACCTGATGAACCTGATGAACCTGTACTACCACTTGTTCCTGATACTCGTGATAAACCACTTGTACCATTATTACCTGAAGTACCAAGTGTACCTGAACTACCTGCTGAACCTGAAGTTCTGCTTAATCCTGATTGTCCGTTGTTACCACTTGAACCTGAAGTACCTGATGAACCACTTGTACGTGATAATCCTGAAGCGCCATTAGCACCGTTATTACCAGATGAACCAGATGAACCTGATGTTCCACTTACACCTGATGTTCTATTAGCACCGTTAGCACCATTAACACCGTTTGAACCTGATGAACCTGAAGTACCACTTACAGCACTTGTTCTATTGGCACCATTATTACCAGATGTACCTGATGAACCAGTTGAACCTGAGGTACCTGATACTCGTGATAATCCGTTTCCTCCATTATTACCATTTGAACCTGTACTACCTGATGTTCCACTTACACCTGATGTTCTATTAGCACCATTAGCTCCATTTGAACCACTTGTACCTGTTGAACCACTTGTACGTGATAATCCTGAAGCTCCACTAGCACCGTTAATACCTGAAGTACCTGAAGAACCTGAACTTCCTGAAGTACCACTTACAGCACTTGTTCTATTAGCACCATTAGCTCCAGCAACACCATTTGAACCAGTACTACCTGATGTTCCGCTTACACCTGATGTTCTAGATAAACCATTAGCTCCATTATTACCCGATGTACCTGATGAACCAGTTGAACCTGAAGTACCTGATAGTCTGGATAATCCACTAGTACCATTGTTACCTGAGGTACCAAGTGTACCACTTGAACCAGCTGAACCTGAGGTTCTAGATAATCCTGATTGTCCGTTATTACCGCTTGAACCTGTACTACCTGTTGAACCTGAAGTACCTGATACTCGTGATAATCCGTTTCCTCCATTAACACCATTCGAACCTGATGAACCTGAAGTACCACTTACGGCTGAGGTTCTATTAGCACCATTAGCTCCATTTGAACCTGAACTACCTGAGCTACCACTTGTTCCTGATAATCTGCTTAATCCTGATCCTCCGTTGTTACCTGAAGAACCTGTACTACCGCTTGAACCTGATGAACCACTTGTTCTACTTAAAGCCGAAGCTCCATTAGCACCGTTATTACCAGTTGAACCAGATGAACCTGTACTACCTGAAGTACCACTTACAGCACTTGTTCTATTAGCACCATTAGCACCTGATGTACCTGATGAACCAGTTGAACCTGAGGTACCTGATAATCTACTTAATCCACTAGTACCGTTATTACCTGATGTACCTAGTGTACCTGAACTACCGGCTGAACCACTTGTTCTAGATAATCCTGATTGTCCATTATTACCTGTTGAACCTGTTGAACCAGTTGAACCAGATGTTCCACTTGTTCTACTTAATCCTGATCCTCCGTTAGCACCGTTTGAACCAGCTGAACCTGAACTTCCTGAAGTACCACTTACAGCACTTGTTCTATTAGCACCATTAGCACCTGATGAACCAGCTGAACCTGAACTTCCTGAAGTACCAGATAATCTACTTAGACCTGATCCTCCATTATTACCATTTGAACCTGTACTACCACTAGAACCAGATGAACCACTTGTTCTACTTAAAGCCGAAGCTCCATTAGCACCGTTATTACCAGATGAACCTGATGAACCGGTTGAACCTGAAGTACCACTTACGGCTGAAGTTCTATTAGCACCATTTACACCTGCTGAACCTGTACTACCTGAAGTACCACTTGTTCTAGATAATCCACTAGTACCGTTATTACCTGAAGTACCAATTGTACCTGAGCTACCAGCTGAACCTGAAGTTCTACTTAGTCCTGATTGTCCGTTATTTCCTGAAGAACCTGTTGAACCTGAGCTACCACTTGTACGTGACAATCCTGAAGCTCCGTTAGCACCGTTTGAACCTGCTGAACCTGTACTACCTGAAGTACCACTTACAGCTGAAGTTCTGTTAGCACCATTAGCACCGGCTGAGCCTGAAGAACCTGAACTTCCTGAAGTACCAGATAATCTACTTAGACCTGATCCTCCATTATTACCATTTGAACCGGTTGAACCTGAGCTACCAGCTGAACCTGAAGTTCTGCTTAGTCCTGATCCTCCGTTAGCACCGCTTGAACCTGATGAACCGGTTGATCCTGAGGTACCACTTACAGCTGAAGTTCTGTTAGCACCATTAACTCCTGATGAACCTGATGAACCTGTACTACCACTTGTTCCTGATAGTCTACTTAATCCACTTGTACCATTGTTACCTGAGGTACCAATTGTACCACTTGAACCTGCTGAACCTGAAGTTCTGCTTAGTCCTGATTGTCCGTTGTTACCACTTGAACCAGTTGAACCTGAACTACCAGCCGAACCTGATGTTCTGCTTAATCCTGATCCTCCGTTAGCACCGTTTGAACCTGATGAACCAGTTGAACCTGAAGTACCACTTACTGCTGAGGTTTTATTTGCTCCGTTTACACCAGCTGAACCTGCTGAACCTGTACTACCTGAAGTACCACTTACGGCTGAGGTTCTATTAGCACCATTAACACCATTTGAACCTGATGAACCTGTTGTACCTGATGTAGTACTTACACCACTAGTACCTGCTACACCTGCTGTACCTATTGTACCGCTTGAACCTGCTGAACCACTTGTGCGTGATAATCCTGATTGTCCATCATTACCTGAAGAACCTGTTGAACCAGTAGATCCAGATGAACCTGAACTTCTGCTTAGACCTGATCCTCCATTAATACCAGCAGAACCTGTACTACCTGAGCTACCACTTGTTCCTGATAATCTGCTTAATCCTGATCCTCCGTTGTTACCTGAAGAACCTGTTGAACCAGTACTACCTGATGTACCACTTGTGCGTGATAAACCACTAGTACCATTATTACCTGAAGTACCTATTGTACCTGAAGAACCAGCTGAACCACTCGTACGTGATAATCCACTTTGTCCATTATTACCTGAAGAACCTGTACTACCAGATGAACCTGAACTACCGCTTGAACGTGATAATCCACTTCCTCCGTTATTACCATTTGAACCTGCTGAACCTGATGATCCAGATGTACCACTTACTGCTGAAGTTCTATTAGCACCATTAGCACCGGCTGAACCAGAAGAACCTGTACTACCTGAAGTACCACTTACTGCTGATGTTCCAGCAATTCCGTTTGTACCTTGTGAACCATTCGAACCAGTTGTTCCTGATGTTGAACTTAAACCTGAAGTACCTGCTACACCGGCTGTACCAATTGTACCTGAGCTACCAGCTGAACCTGAAGTTCTGCTTAGTCCTGATTGTCCGTTGTTACCACTTGAACCAGTTGAACCGGTTGAACCAGATGTTCCACTAGTACGAGAAATTCCTGAAGCGCCATTAGCACCATTTGAACCAGATGAACCAGTTGTACCTGATGTTGAGCTTATACCACTTGTACCAGCGATTCCATTAGTTCCTTGAGAACCATTACTACCTGTAGTACCTGATGTGTTACTAACACCACTAGTACCGGCTATACCGTTTGTACCTTGTGAACCATTTGAACCTGTTGTACCACTTGTAGAGCTTTCACCTGAAGTTCCAGCTACACCGGCTGTACCAATTGTACCACTTGAACCTGCTGAACCTGAAGTTCTAGATAAACCACTTTCTCCATTATTACCTGAAGAACCGGTTGAACCTGTACTACCTGATGAGCCACTTGTACGTGATAAACCACTTCCTCCGTTATTACCATTTGAACCTGCTGAACCTGATGATCCAGATGTACCACTTACTGCTGAAGTTCTATTTGCACCGTTAATACCTGCTGAACCTGAAGAACCTGTTGAACCAGAAGTACCACTTACTGCTGATGTTCCAGCAATTCCGTTTGTACCTTGTGAACCTGAACTACCTGTTGTACCTGAAGTAGTACTTATACCACTAGTACCTGCTACACCGGCTGTACCAATTGTACCACTTGAACCTGCTGAACCTGAAGTTCTAGATAATCCTGATTGTCCGTCATTTCCTGAAGAACCTGTACTACCCGTTGAACCTGAGGTTCCTGAAGTATTACTTTCGCCACTAGTACCAGCAACTCCATCAGTTCCTTGAGAACCTGATGAACCTGTTGTACCTGATGTTGAACTTATTCCTGAAGTACCTGCGATTCCGTTTGTACCTTGAGAACCGTTACTACCTGTTGTACCAGAAGTATTACTAATACCACTTGTGCCTGCAATTCCATTTGTACCTTGTGAACCGTTTGAACCAGTTGTACCTGAGGTAGAGCTTTCACCTGAAGTACCTGCTATACCTGATGTACCAATTGTACCGCTTGAACCTGCTGAACCTGAAGTTCTGCTTAGTCCTGATTGTCCGTTATTTCCTGAAGAACCGGTTGAACCTGTTGAACCTGAACTACCGCTTGAACGTGATAATCCACTTCCTCCGTTATTACCATTTGAACCTGATGAACCTGTACTACCTGAAGTACCACTCACGGCACTTGTTCTATTAGCACCATCTACACCAGCTGAACCTGATGAACCTGTTGAACCAGAAGTACCACTTACTGCTGATGTTCCAGCTATACCATTTGTACCTTGTGAACCGTTACTACCTGTTGTACCAGAAGTAGTACTTTCGCCACTTGTTCCAGCTACACCTGAGGTACCAATTGTACCACTTGAGCCAGCTGAACCACTTGTTCTAGATAAACCGCTTTCTCCATTATTACCTGAAGAACCTGTACTACCTGTTGAACCTGAACTACCTGAAGTAGTGCTTTCACCTGAAGTACCGGCATCTCCTGAAGAACCTACTGTACCTGTAGATCCTGATGTACCACTTGTATTACTTGCACCTGAAGTACCTGCTTCACCTGAACTACCAACTGTACCAGTTGAACCTGAAGTACCTGAAGTAGCACTTTCACCACTTGTACCAGCAACTCCACTAGTACCAATTGTACCACTTGAACCAGCTGAACCTGAAGTTCTAGATAATCCTGATTGTCCTGCGTTACCTGAGGAACCAGTTGAACCTGTACTACCTGATGAACCGCTTGTAGCGCTTTCACCTGACGTACCTGCATCTCCTGTAGTACCTACTGAACCTGCTGAACCACTTGTTCCAGAAGTAGCACTTTCACCACTTGTACCCGCAACTCCATCAGTTCCTTGAGAACCATTACTACCTGTTGTGCCTGAGGTTGAGCTTATACCTGATGTACCGGCAATTCCATTAGTTCCTTGTGAACCATTTGAACCTGTTGTACCTGAGGTACTTGATATACCACTAGTACCTGCTACACCTGCTGTACCTATTGTACCGCTTGAACCTGCTGAACCACTTGTACGTGATAATCCGCTTTGTCCATCGTTACCGCTTGAACCTGTACTACCTGTTGAACCACTTGTTCCAGAAGTAGCGCTTTCACCTGAGGTACCTGCAACTCCATCGGCTCCTTGAGAACCTGATGTACCTGTTGTACCTGATGTTGAGCTTACACCACTAGTACCAGCGATTCCATTTGTACCTTGTGAACCATTTGAACCGGTTGTGCCTGAAGTACTTGAAATTCCTGAAGTACCAGCAACTCCATCAGCTCCTTGAGAACCGGCTGAACCACTTGTACCACTTGTTTCACTATTTCCTGAAGTTCCAGCTACTCCTGAAGTACCTATTGTACCTGAGGAACCAGCTGAACCACTTGTTCTAGATAAACCGCTTTCTCCATTATTACCTGAAGAACCTGTCGAACCTGTTGAACCTGAGCTACCACTTGTAGCGCTTTCACCTGAAGTACCAGCAACTCCATCAGTTCCTTGAGAACCTGATGAACCTGTTGTTCCAGATGTACTGCTTATACCTGAGGTACCTGCGATTCCATTAGTTCCTTGAGAACCATTTGAACCTGTTGTACCAGAAGTACTACTAACACCGCTTGTACCTGCAATTCCGTTTGTACCTTGTGAACCGTTTGAACCAGTTGTACCTGAAGTGGAACTTTCACCACTAGTACCAGCAATTCCACTAGTACCTATTGTACCTGATGAACCCGCTGAACCTGAAGTTCTTGATAATCCGCTTTGTCCCGCATTACCTGAAGAACCTGTTGAACCTGTTGAACCTGAACTACCTGAAGTAGCACTTTCACCTGAAGTACCATCATCTCCTGAAGAACCTACTGAACCTGTTGAACCTGAAGTACCTGAAGTAGAACTTTCACCACTTGTACCAGCAACTCCATCAGCACCTGCACTACCATTTGAACCAGTAGTACCTGATGTGTTACTAACACCACTAGTACCGGCTATACCGTTTGTACCTTGTGAACCATTTGAACCGGTTGTTCCTGAAGTTGCACTTTCGCCACTAGTACCAGCCACACCTGATGTACCAATTGTACCTGATGAACCAGCTGAACCTGAAGTTCTTGATAAACCACTTTCTCCATTATTACCTGAAGAACCTGTGCTACCTGTTGAACCGCTTGTTCCAGAAGTAGCGCTTTCACCTGAGGTACCTGCAACTCCATCGGCTCCTTGAGAACCATTTGAACCTGTTGTACCACTAGTTGATGAAATACCACTTGTACCTGCTATACCGTTTGTACCTTGTGAACCGTTACTACCTGTTGTACCTGAGGTACTTGATATACCACTTGTACCAGCAACTCCATCAGCTCCTTGAGAACCGGCTGAACCACTTGTACCACTTGTATTACTTTCACCACTTGTTCCTGCTACTCCACTAGTACCAATTGTACCTGATGAACCAGCTGAACCGCTTGTTTCGCTTAATCCTGATTGTCCTGCATTTCCTGAAGAACCAGTTGAACCAGTTGAACCTGAGCTACCACTTGTAGCACTTTCGCCACTTGTTCCTGCATCTCCTGTAGTACCTACTGAACCTGCTGAACCTGAAGTACCTGAAGTAGCGCTTACACCACTTGTGCCAGCAACTCCATCAGCTCCTTGAGAACCATTTGAACCTGTTGTACCTGAGGTACTTGAAATTCCTGAAGTACCAGCAATTCCGTTTGTACCTTGTGAACCATTTGATCCAGTAGTACCTGATGTAGCACTTTCGCCACTTGTTCCTGCGTTTCCACTAGTACCTATTGTACCTGAAGAACCTGCAGTACCTGAAGTTCTGCTTAAACCACTTTGTCCATTGTTTCCTGATGAACCGGTACTACCTGTTGAACCAGAAGTTCCTGATGTTTTACTTTCACCACTTGTACCAGCAACTCCATCAGCTCCTTGAGAACCATTTGAACCTGTTGTACCTGAGGTGTTAGATACTCCTGAAGTACCTGCTACTCCATCAGCACCTGCACTACCATTTGAACCTGTTGTTCCTGATGTAGCGCTTTCACCTGATGTTCCTGCAACTCCATCAGCACCTTGTGAACCGGATGAACCGCTTGTACCTGATGTTTCACTATTTCCTGAAGTTCCAGCATTACCTGAAGTACCTATTGTACCTGAAGAACCTGCTGAACCACTTGTACGGGATAATCCGCTTTGTCCGTTATTACCGCTTGAACCAGTACTACCTGTTGAACCAGAAGTTCCTGATGTTGCACTATCTCCACTAGTTCCAGCATTACCTGAAGAACCTACTGTACCTGTTGAGCCACTTGTACCGCTTGTAGCACTTTCTCCACTTGTACCTGCTACTCCATCAGCACCTGCAGAACCGTTAGATCCTGTTGTACCTGAAGTACTAGATACTCCTGAAGTACCAGCAACTCCATCAGCTCCTTGAGAACCATTTGAACCTGTTGTACCACTTGTAGCGCTTTCACCTGAAGTTCCAGCTACTCCTGAAGTACCTATTGTACCTGAGGAACCAGCTGAACCACTTGTTTCGCTTAATCCTGATTGTCCTGCGTTACCGCTTGAACCTGTGGAACCTGTTGAACCTGAGGTTCCAGAAGTAGCACTTTCGCCTGAAGTACCTGCTATTCCATCTTCACCTGCACTACCATTTGAACCAGTAGTACCTGATGTGTTAGAAATTCCACTTGTACCAGCAACTCCATCGGCTCCTTGTGAACCTGAAGTACCTGAGGTACCAGAAGTAGCGCTTATACCACTTGTACCAGCAACACCATCTTCACCTGAAGAACCTGTGCTACCTGATGTACCACTTGTGTTTGATTCACCTGAAGTACCAGCTACACCGCTTGTGCCGATTGTACCTGAACTACCAGCAGAACCGCTTGTAGACGATAAACCACTTTGTCCATCATTTCCTGAAGAACCTGTTGAACCTGTACTACCTGATGAACCGCTTGTAGCACTTTCACCTGATGTACCTGCTATTCCATCGGCTCCTTGAGAACCGTTTGAACCTGTTGTACCACTTGTTGAGGAAATTCCACTTGTACCAGCAACACCATCAGCTCCTTGAGAACCGGATGTACCACTTGTACCTGAAGTAGCACTTATACCACTTGTACCAGCAATTCCATCGGCTCCTTGTGAACCTGATGTGCCGCTTGTACCGCTTGTTTCACTATTTCCAGAAGTTCCAGCTACACCACTTGTACCTATAGTACCTGATGAACCAGCTGAACCTGAAGTTTCGCTTAATCCTGATTGTCCAGCGTTACCGCTTGAACCCGTTGAACCGGTTGAGCCTGAGCTACCGCTTGTAGCACTTATACCACTTGTACCAGCAATTCCATCGGCTCCTTGTGAACCTGATGTACCTGTTGTACCTGATGTTGAACTTATACCTGAGGTACCTGCTATTCCATCAGCTCCTTGTGAACCTGATGTGCCGCTTGTGCCGCTTGTTGAAGAAACTCCGCTTGTACCTGCTACTCCATCAGCTCCTGAAGAGCCTGATGTACCAGTTGTACCTGAAGTTTCGCTATTTCCTGATGTTCCAGCTACTCCTGAAGTACCTATTGTACCACTCGAACCAGCTGAACCACTTGTTTCGCTCAATCCACTTTGTCCTGCATTTCCTGAAGAACCTGTTGAACCTGTTGAACCACTACTTCCTGCAGTAGCACTTTCACCTGAAGTACCTGCTATACCTGAAGTACCAGAAGTACCATCTTCACCTGATGAACCTGATGTTCCGCTTTCACCTGAAGTACCTGATGTTCCTGATTCACCTGAGGTGCCAGCAACTCCTGTTGTACCAGAGGTACCATCTTCGCCTGATGAACCTGATGTTCCGGATTCGCCACTTGTACCAGCAACTCCACTAGTACCTATTGTACCTGATGAACCAGCTGAACCACTTGTTTCGCTTAATCCGCTTTGTCCCGCATTACCTGAGGAACCTGTACTACCTGTTGAGCCTGAACTACCGCTTGTAGCACTTATACCACTTGTACCAGCAACTCCATCAGCTCCTTGAGAGCCTGCTGAACCTGTTGTACCTGAAGTGGCACTTATACCTGAGGTACCTGCAACTCCATCAGCTCCTTGAGAACCGTTTGAACCTGTTGTACCACTTGTTGAAGAAACTCCACTAGTACCGGCAATACCATCAGCTCCTGAGGAACCAGATGTACCTGTTGTACCTGAAGTTTCACTATTTCCTGATGTTCCTGCAACTCCACTAGTACCAATTGTACCGCTTGAACCTGCTGAACCTGAAGTTTCGCTTAATCCTGATTGTCCTGCGTTACCGCTTGAACCTGTGGAACCTGTTGAACCACTACTTCCTGCAGTAGCACTTTCACCTGAAGTACCTGCAGCTCCAGTTGTTCCTGAAGTACCATCTTCGCCTGAAGATCCACTTGTACCTGATTCGCCACTTGTGCCTGAAATACCTGATGTTCCTGATTCACCTGAAGTTCCTGAAGCTCCTGTTGTACCTGATGTGCCATCTTCACCTGATGAACCAGATGTACCTGATTCGCCACTTGTTCCAGCTACTCCTGAAGTACCAATTGTACCCGAGCTACCTGCTGAACCTGAAGTTTCGCTTAATCCTGATTGTCCTGCGTTACCTGAGGAACCTGTTGAACCGGTTGAACCTGAACTACCTGAAGTAGCGCTTATACCACTAGTACCAGCAACTCCATCATTTCCTTGTGAACCAGAAGAACCTGAAGTACCTGATGAACCACTAAATCCACTAATACCATCATCTCCAACACTACCATTTGAACCAGTAGTACCTGAAGTAGCACTTATACCTGAGGTACCTGCTACTCCATCAGCTCCTTGAGAACCTGATGTACCGCTTGTACCGCTTGTTTCACTATTTCCTGAAGTACCAGCTACACCGCTTGTGCCGATTGTACCTGAACTACCAGCAGAACCTGAGGTTTCACTTAATCCGCTTTGTCCTGCGTTACCTGAGGAACCAGTTGAACCGGTTGAACCTGAACTACCGCTTGTAGCACTTTCACCACTTGTTCCTGCTATTCCATCTTCGCCTGAAGATCCACTTGTACCTGATTCACCTGAAGTACCTGCTACTCCAGTTGTACCTGAAGTACCATCAGCTCCTGATGAACCATTTGTTCCAGATTCACCTGAGGTACCAGCAACTCCAGTTGTTCCTGAAGTACCATCTTCACCAGAAGAACCTGATGTGCCTGATTCACCTGAAGTTCCAGCTACTCCTGAAGTACCAATAGTACCACTTGAGCCAGCTGAACCTGATGTTTCACTTAATCCGCTTTGTCCTGCATTTCCTGAAGAACCTGTTGAACCTGTACTACCTGATGAACCGCTTGTAGCGCTTTCACCTGAGGTACCTGCAGCTCCAGTTGTTCCTGAGGTACCATCTTCGCCTGAAGATCCACTTGTACCTGATTCACCTGAAGTACCTGAAATACCAGATGTACCTGATTCGCCACTTGTGCCTGCTATACCTGAGGTACCTGAAGTACCATCCTCACCTGAAGATCCTGATGTGCCGGATTCGCCTGAAGTGCCAGCTACACCGCTTGTACCAATTGTACCACTCGAACCAGCTGAACCACTTGTTTCGCTTAATCCTGATTGTCCTGCATTACCGCTTGAACCCGTTGAACCTGTACTACCTGAGGAACCACTTGTAGCACTTTCACCACTTGTTCCTGCTATACCTGAAGTACCTGATGTACCATCTTCACCTGATGAACCAGATGTACCTGATTCGCCTGAGGTACCAGCAACTCCAGTTGTACCTGAAGTACCATCAGCTCCTGAAGAACCTGATGTACCTGATTCACCTGAGGTACCAGCGGTTCCATCTTCACCTGATGAACCAGACGTACCTGACTCACCTGAAGTACCTGCTACACCTGAAGTACCTATCGTACCGGAACTACCTGCTGAACCACTTGTTTCACTTAATCCTGATTGTCCAGCGTTACCTGAAGAACCAGTTGAACCTGTACTACCAGATGTTCCTGAAGTAACACTTTCACCACTTGTTCCTGCTACTCCAGTTGTTCCTGAAGTACCATCTTCACCTGATGAACCTGATGTTCCTGATTCGCCTGATGAACCTGATGTTCCTGATTCACCAGAAGAACCTACTGCTCCTGAAGTACCTGAAGTACCATCAGCACCAGAAGAACCACTTGTTCCTGATTCGCCTGAGGTACCAGCAACTCCAGTTGTTCCTGAGGTACCATCAGCTCCTGAAGAGCCTGATGTACCATCAGCTCCTGAAGAGCCTGATGTACCTGATTCGCCTGAGGTACCAGCTACTCCAGTTGTTCCTGAAGTGCCATCCTCACCTGATGAACCACTTGTACCTGATTCGCCACTTGTTCCAACAGCTCCTGAAGTACCTGATGTGCCATCTTCACCTGAAGATCCACTTGTACCTGACTCACCTGAAGTACCTGCTACTCCAGTTGTACCTGATGTACCATCGGCACCAGAAGAACCTGAGGTACCATTTTCACCTGAAGTACCTGATTGTCCTGTTGTACCTGAACTACCTGCTAAACCTGATGTTCCTGAACTAGCGTTTACATATCCAAATTCTCCTGTAGTTGTATCATAAGTTACAACTGTAATAATATCTTGTTCAGGTAAATCGCTAATAGAGAAATCACTTCCTGTAATATGAAGTGAACCTGTTATTTGAGCTGAACCTGTATATGGAAATCCATCTCCTGAACCTCCACCACCACTACCGGATGTTATAGTTACTAGTACTCCGTCTGAACCGGAGGTAACTACTTCTACACCGGAACCGGTGAAATTAATATTTGCGTTGTTTTTAGAAACTAAAGAACCACTATAATATATATCGGTTTGAACTAAATCATCTAAAAAGTCTCCTATTTCAATTTGATAAGCTGCTGTTTCTTGACCAACATTTAAGTTTTGAATACCTGTAAGGTTTCTAGTAAATATTGGAGCTAATGATTCTGAGGGAGTTAATGATACAATTGCTGTGTTTTGACCAGATGATTCTAATAATTCATCTCCAGTGTCGGCTTGAGTACCTTTTTCTCCCCATTTTACATAAATAGAACCTTCAGCACCTGATGGGTTTCTATAAAATACTTCTGAGATTGTATATTTATGGAATCTACCATTAATAATATTTTGTCCACTATCAGCAGCTTGACCTAAAATAGCATAAATTGGAGTAGATTCATCAAAATTAGAATCATCACTACCAGTAATATCATTAAAATTAATTAATCCTTGAGGATCTGTTAATGAAGCTGAAGGGATAAAATAATCACCTTCCGCTGGGGATATACGGGCTAATGAATTAGTTCCATTAGCTGATGGGAAATCTTCTACTGTAATTGTATTGGCTCCTGTATCAACAGCTGTAACGATAGTTGCTGTTGGCATTACTGTGGATGCAATTAATGATTGGCCTACTCTTATTTCGTCTAATCCAAAGTATCCTGAAACGTTAGCAACGTTTGTAATAGTTTTAGAAGAAGTACTAAAATCACCTGTAATTCTAATATATGAATTACTTCCATTACCTATAGGGGTGACTGATGAGAGTTTCCCGTAGAAAAGTTGTCTTGCCATTTATACTAGTATCTTTAAATCAATTTGAATATTCATATAATAAATATGATAAAAAAAGCCCCAATAATGGGGCTTTAAAAATTATTTTTTATTTTTTTTAAAATTGTAAAGTATACAATACATCTCCAAATACATCTAAACCTCCACTTAATGAATATACATTATGGTTAGTAGTTGTACTAAAAGATAATGTAGCACTACCTACTTTACTTGAGGTAGCTCCACTAACATCATAAAAATCAAATGAAGCAGGGACTCTAGAATTTAATGAATTATTTTTACCAGCACCATTTGTAATCGAATTAGAAGGAACCGTAACAGTAATACTACTATCCTCCATTTGATCTAAAAATACTACCATTGATATTAATTGAGCATTACCTGCTGAAGGAGAAACAATTGTTAAAGCTGTATTAGTTAAACTAGAAACATCAAATGCAGGAATGTAAGCACCTTCTGTACCACTAGTACCACCTGAGTTTGCTACTGTTAAAGTAAAAGAATTCACATTAGGTACAGTTTGGATTTCTAAATATGAGTAATCTTCACTCATGTTTCTAATTACTACAAAATCACCAGCTGATAATCCATGTGCTGTATGAGTAACTGTTAGTGTAGTTGATGAACGAGACCATGTTAATCCTCCTTCTACATTACCTGAGGATAATAGTTGTGCTCTTTTATTTCCACTAGATACTTCATATCTAACTACTGGGTTGTATGATGCACCACCACCTGCTCCATCAGCACCTGAAGATCCTGATGTACCGGGGGCACCAGCAGCTCCTGTCGCTCCTGAAGAGCCTGAAGAACCTGATGTCCCTGCAGCACCTGCAGCACCGGTTTCACCACTTGAGCCTGAGGTACCATTAGCACCTGATGAACCTGAAGTACCTGGGTTACCTGTAGCTCCGTCTTCTCCGCTTGAACCTGAAGTACCATTAGCACCTGATGAACCTGAAGTACCTGGGTTACCTGTAGCTCCGTCTTCACCTGAAGAACCTGAAGTACCTGGGTTACCTTGAATACCTTGTTCACCTGAAGAACCTGAAGTGCCATCGGCACCTGAAGATCCTGATGTACCTGGATTACCTGTAGCTCCATCAGCACCAGATGAACCTGATGTACCATCGGCACCTGAAGAACCTGATGTACCATCGGCACCTGAAGAACCTGATGTACCTGATTCGCCTGAAGAGCCTGATGTACCTGATTCGCCTGAAGAGCCTGATGTACCTGATTCGCCTGAAGAGCCTGATGTACCATCGGCGCCTGAAGAACCACTTGTACCTGGGGCACCAGCAGCTCCTGTTGCTCCTGAAGAACCTGATGTACCATCAGCACCAGAAGAACCTGAAGTACCATTAGCTCCTGAAGAACCTGAAGTACCTGACTCACCTGAAGAACCACTTGTACCTGGGGCACCAGCAGCTCCTGTAGCTCCTGAAGAACCACTTGTTCCATCAGCACCTGAGGATCCTGAAGTACCATCGGCGCCTGAAGAACCACTTGTTCCTGTAGCACCATCAGCTCCAGAAGAACCTGAAGTACCATTAGCTCCTGAAGAACCTGAAGAACCAGAACCTGAAGCAGATCCTGTTACAAAAGTAAATGTGGCTACACCACCTGAGATTCCTATAGATTCTACTGCTGAACCACTAAAGTTAAGTGTACTAGCACTTCCTACAGATGAACCATCATTCTGAATTGGGATTAAAGATGAACCACCTCCGGAACCGGAAGCTGCTGGGTATACATTACCATCTGAATCTTTAATATATAGTCTACCTCCGTCGCCTTCTTCGGTAAAAAAAGCAACCGATCCTGATGCTGGGACGGTTACGCTTCCTGAGGGTGTAAGTTTTGAATTTATTTGAGCCACGTTCTTCTAATATTTTATTTATAAATATTTAACTTTTTATTGAAGTTCAGTTCCTAATACTAAATATCCATTATTAATTAAAGTACCTTCATTTGTAAAAGTACTTTCAATTTGAATTAATCCATGGGTGTATAAAGGAGGTTGAACTCCGTTTACTTGTTCTCCTGCTTTTATTGTAACTAATCCTCCTTCTAAAATATAAAAGTCGTAACCAACTAATTGTTGATTTGGTTCAACTGTTAAAGTTTCTCCAGCTTGTATAACACGAGGTAGTCGCCCAACATTAGTAGCACTTACATTGGAAGCAAATGCTGTTACTGCTACTTGATCTAAAAATCTTACTTGTGCCATTTAATGAGGGTTTGTCTGATATAAATATGTAAATATTTTGTTTCCGTTAAATTATCTTCTATCTTTTCTATTAGGGTCTGGGAGTTCATTGGTTTCAATTCTATCTCCTTTTTGTATACCTTCATAAAATCCTGGGGGTGTATCTGTTTCCATAGAAAATATAATTTTTGATTTTTCTGTGTATTTTTCTATACCATTTAAATCGCGTTGTAGTATTTCAGGAACTACATATCCTTTTAATTTAATTGAAAAACTACTTCTAACTATTCTTTCATTATCTGTTTGCATTTCTGTTTGAAAAGCAAAAGAATCAATTGTAGCTTTAAATTTAAATCTTTCAGGATCTCCCCAATATGCATCTGAAGCGTATTGAATAGATTCTACTACTTTATTTAGTTGTTCTACATAATATGTAAATATTACACAATCATAATTTAAAGTTAAATAATCAGGTACTGCTGAAGCGTAAAATTGTTTAGCAGGAACTCTATTATTTAATACTGCAAATTGATCATATGCGTTTTTTTTATCATATTTTTTAGTAAAAACATTAAAATTATTAGGATTATTAGCATCTAATTTATTTGTTAAACTTCTATCTTTTTCTAAACTAGTCCTTTTAATCATAATTAAAGGAGCCATTATCTTACCTTTAATATCTCTGTAGTATCCATCTTTTTGGTATGATTTCCATTTTTCAGGAGCACCATATATTACAGGTACAGGTAATCTTTCTCCATTTTGATATACTGAAGGTTGGATTACATTTTTAAAGTAATAAAATACAGCTTCATCTAAATCTTGAATACCAATATTAAAAGGTTTTACATTATCCCCTCTAAATGATTGTCTATTACCCCTATTTTCAGGAGCTGAGGCTAAATTAGGATTGCCCGATTCCTTATCATAAGGAATATGTTGATCAATACTGATCTCTTTTTGTGTTTTTGGGATGGGTTTTCTTTCAGCCATTATAATCGTTGTCTTTGAATATTATATCTATCTCCAGGAACGTAATGAGTTTGACATATAATAGAAATTGAAGAACCAAAATTTGCTAAATCCGTTTCTAATGGATTATTTCCTTCATCATCTAAGAAAGGATAATCAGGATTTTTACCTACAAAAAATTGGTTAGCATTCGTATTATCTACCTCATAATACCCATTTTGATACATTATAACATCTCCTACTTCAGGAACTAAATTAGCTCCATATACATTATCTGGTTGGTTATCTATACATGGATTTTTACCTAATAAATCATCACGTAAAAATTTAAATGTAATACCCCATTGAAAGTCTACACCTAAATCACTTTCAGGGTATTCTTGATCTTGTCTTTCAATTAAACAATTTAATATTACAGGATCAAAGAAATATCTACCATCAGCAGCTTCACCATACATATTAACTTTGGTTTCGGCTAAACGGTATTTATAGTAAATACATTCTTGGGAAATAATGTTACCCATTAGTTCCCTATTAATGGTTCTAAATAAACTTATATCTCTTGCCTCTCCGTATAATGCCATATTATCCTATAAAAATTGTCATTGGTACCTCTCCTAATTCACTATTACGAGCTACCGATTCTGCTTGTCTTCTTTCAAGTAGTGATTGACGTGATGTAGATTCAAAATATTCTCTTAATCTATCAATTAATTTATTTTTATCTGCTTCTGCTGAAGATAATAAATCTGCTTGGTTTAATGTTATTTCAGCTCCTGGGATTGGTACCTGAGTATATTTACCCCTAACATATCCTAAAATTTCTTTTACTAATGCTAAAGTATATTCAAATATCCAAGCTCTACCAACTGAATTGATACCATTGTAATCCATATTTCTAAATGGAACTTGTGATATATTAGATATAGCATTAGGATCTACATCTACTGAAGCACAAGCTTCATCTGATTTTAACATATATTCAAACCATAAATTACATCCATCATCATCTCTACCAGGAACAGGGAATATTCTTAATTTATTATTAATTAATTGGAAAGTATAGTTAGATAATCTAACATCATTTGACATCTCAATAGCTTGAATAGTTTGCATATCGTAGCTAAGAGGCATCATCAAGAAGTTATCTCCGAATCCATATCCACCACCCATAAAAGCAAAAGCAGCTGCATCACCATCAAATCCAAATCCCGCAGCATATGGAGTATACATTTCATCTATAGCAGGAGGTCCTTGATAAAATATTCTCATTATTTCAACATCACTGCCTGTTAAACCTTGAGAAGTAGCCCAAGCATCTAAATCATAATCTTGGATACTTGAAGTTAACACTACAGAACCACTGTACCAATCTACATTACCTCCTACCCCAGCCCAAGTACCATATTGTTCTGAAAGGTCTACTATTCTTTGTAGATTAGGGGTTATAATTGCATTTTGTAAATCGACATTAGTATTTTCATAAGAATACGGAGTGCCTTCTAATGTTAAAAATTCTTCTCTTTGTTTATATGCAAATAATTCATTAGCATATACTGTTACTGCTTCTTCAAAGGCAGCATAAAAATTTATATCTTGTAATTCAACGTTTTCAATAGGATATCCTAAACGTAAAGCACAAAAATTTGCTACTTTATCTGCATCTTTTTGAAAGTCAGAATCATAATCGTAAAAACCAAATGGAGTATCTCCAGGGTGGAATGATGATGATCCAGGCCAAATAGGAATGTTTGCCATAATGTTTTGGTTATAAATATGAAAAAAAAGGGCTCCCAATTAGGAACCCTTTATTTTAGTATTATATTTATTAAGATGATGCTACTACATATTCAATTTGGATACTACCAGTATAATCAGTATCAGTACCATCACCTGCCATAGCCTTAATTTCATTCATGTAAACTAATGATCCTGATACTACTGAGGGTACATCAAAAGCATCATTAGCTAAAATAAGAGATTTACCTGGTTCTACTTTAAATGTAACAGATTCTGCATTTGTTTTAACACAAAATATACTTGCAAATTTATCACTATCTTTTAAATTAGTAATTCTAACATATTTTACATCAGAATTAACAAACGATCCAGGAGTAAGTTCTTCTTTTGAATCTACAAACCCAATAATACCTATACCATTTTCAGTAAGTGAACCACTCCATTGGTAATCAATTACTTCAGTTCTAGTAACATAATTTTTAATACCGCATACTGTAAATGAATTAAATGATTCTTGAACATTGTAATTAGGAAGAATAATAGATTCTTGAATAATTACTTCTAAACATCCAGTAGGTGGGGTTTTAGGGGAACAATTAGTAGCCATTTTATTAGGTTTTTAGTTATAAATATTAAAAAAAGATGGACTAATTACTATTTTTTAGATCTTCCACTTGAACCTGAGGAACCCGTAGTTATTCCTTTTTCAGCTGCTTCTTCATAGATATCTAATAAATCATCTACAATTGGATCTCTGTGATTTTGGAATAATGTAACTCCTAACATATTTTTTACTTTACGTGCTGCTGTATATAAAAATCTAAATCCTGAATCACGTTTTGATTTTAAATCTACTTGATGATCATCACCACATATAATCATTTTACTTCGTAAACCAATACGAGTAACAATCATTTCCATTTGTTCATGTGTAACGTTTTGGGCTTCATCTACGATAATACAACTATCAAGGAAAGTTCTACCACGCATAAAAGATACAGGTACAATTTCAATTTTTCCTTCTTCAATACATTTTTCGATTTTTTCTTTATCATATAAAGCATACATATTTTGATAGATAGGTTGTACCCATGGGTCCATTTTTTCTCTTAGATCACCAGGTAAGAAACCAATATCTTCTTTTGATACTGTAGGTCTTGTAATAATAATTTTTTCGTATTGTCTTCTAAATAGACCGTCTAATGCAATTTGACATGCTAACATTGTTTTCCCAGAACCAGCCTTACCTGCTAGCAAAGTAAGTGTGTTTTCTAATATTTTAGCTTTCGCTTCTTTTTGTTCTTCGTTTAAAGTTATTTTAAATTTAATAGGGTTTTTCACTATTCTTTTTTGTCTAAATACCTCGTCGGTATGAACTTTTGATGCCATTTTCTTTTT
>Ga0255769_10000507_pt1 | contig 46185 bp, 41 predicted proteins | sample 041ome_9_FD_179637 | JGI IMG/M metagenome (GOLD analysis project Ga0255769, IMG submission 179637) | Coastal salt marsh microbial communities from the Groves Creek Marsh, Skidaway Island, Georgia - 041413US metaG (version 2) | ecosystem: Environmental > Aquatic > Marine > Intertidal zone > Salt...
AAATGCATTCCCGGCATCGGTGATATGAATCACTCCGTACGTTTCAATTTCTTTGGATAAATAACCACCCACCAAAGCTTGGCGCATCAGTGCCATCCAAAACAGGGCATCTTTATCTTTACCAACTCCAAAAAAAGGCATTTGATCGGTTTTGTGCGATTGTATCAAAGCGTTTTTTTCACCGATAAGGGTTTTGACCAGCTCTTTGGATTTGTATTTTTGTTTTGTTTTGACCACAATTTCCAAGAGGGTTTTCAAGGATTCTTTGGCCTCAAATTGTTTTTTGGGATAACGCATATTGTCATCCATATCGCCCCCTTCTCCGGTTGTATTGTCAAATGCTTCTCCAAAATAATGAAGAATAAATTTTCGCCGAGAAATAGACGTTTCGGCATATGCCACCATCTCATTGAGCAGTGCTAAACCGATTTCTTGCTCGGCAACGGGTTTTCCTGACATGAATTTTTCAAGTTTTTCAATGTCTTTATAAGCATAAAATGCCAAGCAATGACCTTCTCCTCCGTCTCTTCCAGCGCGACCAGTTTCCTGATAATAACTTTCTATACTTTTAGGAATATCGTGATGAATCACAAAGCGCACATCGGGTTTGTCAATCCCCATTCCAAAGGCAATAGTCGCAACAATGACATGGCAATCGTCCTTTAAAAATTGATCCTGATTGTTAACCCGTGTTTTGGCATCCAAGCCGGCATGATAGGGCAATGCCTTGACTCCATTCACTTGAAGGGTTTGTGCTAATTCCTCTACCCTTTTGCGGGAAAGACAATAGATGATCCCGGATTTCTGGTCGTTTTGTTTGACAAAACGGATAATATCCGCATCCACTTGCGCCGTTTTTGGTCGCACTTCATAATATAAATTTGGGCGATTGAAAGACGCCTTGAAGACTTTGGCATCGGTGATTTGGAGATTGCGCATAATATCCTCTTGCACCTTGGGAGTGGCCGTTGCTGTCAGAGCAATGATGGGAATATTTTGTTTGAATTGCTCCAAAATAATCCGCAGGTTTCTGTATTCTGGTCGGAAATCATGACCCCATTCAGAAATACAGTGTGCTTCGTCAACGGCAAGAAAGGAGATGTTTACTTTCTGAAAAAATTCTACCGTTTCTTTTTTAGACAAAGACTCCGGGGCTACATAAAGGAGTTTGGTCACTCCCGCCACGATATCGTCTTTGACCCTGCGGGTTTCTGTTTTTGTTAAAGAAGAATTTAAAACATGTGCTATACCGTCTTCCGAGGAAACCCCTCGAATGGCATCCACTTGGTTTTTCATCAAAGCAATTAAAGGAGAAACTACTATGGCTGTCCCTTCTTGCATCAAGGCCGGTAATTGATAACACATGGATTTCCCTCCACCGGTAGGCATAATCACAAAACTGTCCTTTTTGTCAAGCACATTTTGAATAACCGATTCTTGGAGGCCTTTAAAAGCATTAAAGCCGAAAAATTTTTTTAGGGCTGACTGGATTGTTAATTCATTCATCAAGTACTACAAAAATATTTATTTGCCTATTTTTGTCCTAACAATATACCACTATTTGTTAAGTAAAACAACATAGCAATAACCAAAAATTTTCTATCAATAAATAGAATAAATCAAAAATATAAAAGTGAAAGAAAATCATAAACTGCTTGTCGAAGCCGTAAAGGGGACTTATCTTGCTCACTATTATTCGGCATTAAATAAATTCTCCTTTTCATTATGAGCCAAAAAGACGAAATGTCATTTTTAGACCACCTGGAAGAACTACGGTGGCATTTGATCCGCTCTGCAATTGCTGTTTTGAGTTTGGCCACAGGAGCGTTTATTTTCAAAGATTTCATCTTCAATGTACTGCTTTTTGGTCCTAAAGACAAAAGCTTTATCACCTATCGCGTGTTTTGTTCGATTTCTCAAAAATTGGGGCAAACCAGTGATTTTTGCTTGGAAGAGTTACCCTTTCGGATTCAGAGTAGAACCGTTTCTGGACAGTTTTCTGCCCACCTTTGGACTTCTGTTTTGGCCGGTTTTATTGTAGCTTTCCCCTTCATCATTTATGAATTTTGGAAATTTATCAGTCCCGGACTCTATGAAAACGAACGCAAAAATGCCCGAGGATTTATTTTTATCGCTTCACTTTTATTTTTCATAGGTGTGCTTTTTGGGTATTATATCGTTACTCCGCTGTCCATTAACTTTTTGGGGAATTATTCGGTGAGTAGTCAAATCTTTAACGATTTTGATTTGAGTAGTTATATCGGACTTTTAAGAACCTCTGTGTTGGCCTCGGGAATTATTTTTGAGCTGCCGATTATCATCTATTTCCTCACACGGGTGGGGCTAATTACGCCGGAATTCCTAAGGAAAAACAGAAAAATATCATTGGTACTTGTCTTGAGTTTGTCGGCCATCATCACACCGCCAGACATTGCCAGTCAAATCATCGTGAGCATTCCAATCTTAATTCTTTATGAAGTGAGTATCTTGATTGCTAAAATTGTAATCCGCAAACAACGTAAACTAGAAAAAGAGGGGGCATGAAACAAACCGTAGAAGAATTTAATACCTACCGGGAGGAAATGAATGAAAAACTCCTCGGTGCTTCTTCCAAAATTCTAAAGCGCATTTACAGCGTGGACAGTCAGGCCTATAAAGCCGGTGCTTTGGATGTACCCACCAAAGAATTGTTGGGCTTGGTCGCCTCGGCGGTATTGCGTTGTGACGATTGTGTCAAATACCATTTGCAAAAATGCTTTCAAGAAAAAATTACAACAGCAGCGGTAATGGAAACCCTCGAAATTGCAACAGTTGTCGGTGGAACTATCGTCATTCCTCATTTAAGAAAGGCTTATGAATTTTGGGAGGCCTTGGAACATCAATCGGAAAAGGAAGCATGAAATTAAAAGCATTATCGATCGAAAAAGCCTATCGCGGGCGCAAAGTGGTGAAAGGAATTTCTCTGGAAGTTTCCCAAGGACAAATCGTAGGCTTACTCGGACCCAATGGCGCCGGGAAAACCACTTCCTTCTATATGATCGTCGGGTTGATTAAACCCAATGCGGGTACCATCCTTTTGGATGACCAAGAAATCACCAAATTCCCCATGTACCGCAGAGCGCAACAAGGCATCGGTTATTTGGCACAAGAGGCTTCTGTCTTTCGAAAGTTGACCGTGGAGCAAAACATCTTGAGTGTATTGCAAATGACCTCCTTGAGCAAGGCCGATCAATGGGCCAAAACCGAATCTTTGATTCAAGAATTTGGATTGGCACACATTCGTAAAAATCGGGGGGATTTACTTTCGGGAGGGGAACGTCGCCGAACAGAAATTGCAAGGGCATTGGCCACCGATCCCAAATTTGTGCTTTTGGATGAACCCTTTGCCGGAGTTGATCCGGTGGCGGTTGAAGACATTCAACGTATCGTAGCACATCTGAAAAAGAAAAACATCGGCATCCTGATTACCGATCACAATGTCCAAGAGACACTCGCCATTACCGACAAAACCTATCTCATGTTTGAGGGAAGCATCCTCAAAGCAGGTACCCCAGAGGAATTGGCCGAGGACGAGATGGTTCGGAAAGTCTATTTGGGTCAGAATTTTGAATTAAGAAAGAAAAAACTAGAGTTTTAAACTTACCTTTGCAGCGCATTTACTAAAATCAGCCAGCAAAAAACTATAATGTCCATAAACATCCGTCCTTTTCAAAAGGAAGATTTTAGAACTATCCATCAACTTATTTCAGAAGCTTTTAACGTTTCCAAAGACCATCCTCTACAAAATTCTTTTTTGGAACAAAACCATATTCACAGCTTTGTTGCGATGGAGAATGAAATCATTGTTGGAACGGCGACTTTGCATTTGATCTACAAAACCAATCGAATTATGGGTTTGATAGAAGATGTGGTTATCGCACCTCATGCACAAGGAAAAGGCATTGGAAAGGCATTGGTACTCCATTTGGTTGAACAATCAAAATCCCTTGGCTGTTATAAAACCATGCTCAACGCAGCTGCGAAAAATATTTCATTTTATGAAAAAATGGGTTTGGAAGTGGGAGAATATCAAATGGTCATTCGACATTAATTATAATTTGAATAGAAAAATATTATGTGCGGAATTGTCTCTTATTTAGGAAATCAAAATGCATTACCCCTTTTACTCGATGGGCTTCAACGTTTGGAGTACCGAGGCTACGACAGTGCCGGTATCTTTATCCAAGCCGGCGACAAAGCCCATAATGGCAAAGTGAGCGGAAAGGTTGATGACCTGAGAAAACACTTTGAAACAAGCCTCCTCAAAGAAGCGCATGTTGGACTGGGACATACCCGTTGGGCAACCCACGGTAAACCCAATCAAATCAATGCGCATCCTCACGAATCCAACGACGGAAGTTTGGTGTTGGTTCACAATGGAATTATTGAAAACTACGAATCCTTAAAAACTATTTTAGTAGAAAAAGGCTATCGTTTTAAGTCGGAAACGGATAGTGAAGTCTTAATCAATTGGATTCAAGAAATAAAAAATAGCAAACAACTGACTTTAGGCGAAGCCGTCCACTGGGCATTGCAAACTGTGGTGGGTGCCTACGGAATTGTTGTTTTTGACAAAACCCAACCAGATACATTGGTCACCGCCCGATTGGGAAGTCCCTTGGTGATTGGCGTAGGGGAAGACGAATATTTTGTGGCTTCGGATGCTACCCCTTTTATACAACACACCCGAAATGTGATTTATCTAAACGATCACGAAATGGCGATCCTCCAAAAAAACAAACCGATCGAGGTACAACATTTAAAAAGTAATACGCCCATAGACCCAGAAATCGAAAAACTGCACTGGAATTTGGAGGACATCCAAAAAGGGGGGTATGATCATTTTATGTTAAAAGAAATTTTTGAACAACCCCAAGCCATTAAAAACACCCTGCGCGGTCGGGTCAATTTGGAACAATCCAAAATTGATTTGAGTAGTATGAAGCGCAACGAAGATCGGTTTATCCATGCAACGCGTATTATTATTTTGGGCTGTGGTACTTCCTGGCATGCCGGATTGGTGGGCGAATATTTAATCGAAACGTTGGCTCGGATTCCTGTAGAAGTGGAATACGCCTCCGAATTTCGTTACCGCAATCCAATCCTCTATCCCACTGACATTGTCATCCCCATTTCGCAATCGGGAGAAACCGCCGATACTTTGGCGGCCGTGAATATTGCCAAAGAAAACGGTGCCTTTATCTATGGAATTTGTAATGTGGTGGGAGCGACCATTCCCAGAGCCACCGACGATGGTGTCTATACCCATGCTGGCCCAGAAATTGGAGTGGCATCCACCAAAGCATTTACTTCTCAGGTGGTGGTGCTGATCATGATGGCGCTTAAATTGGCACGTCTTAAAAATGCACTGCCCAATGACCAAATCAATGAATTATTGCTGGAATTGAATCGGCTTCCCGAAAATTTGGAAACCCTTTTACAACATATTGAGCCGATACAACATTTGGCAAAAACTTTTGACACAGCGACCAACTGTCTCTATTTAGGACGGGGGTATAATTTTCCCGTTGCCTTGGAAGGCGCCTTAAAGCTTAAGGAAATTTCTTACATACATGCCGAAGGCTATCCCGCAGCTGAAATGAAGCACGGCCCCATTGCCTTGATTGATGAAGAAATGCCCGTTATCGTTATTGCTACCAAAAAAGGGCATTATGATAAAATTGTGTCGAATATTCAAGAAATCAAATCCCGAAAAGGACGAATCATCGCCATTGTTTCTGAAGGAGATGAAACCGTTAAAAAACTGGCGGATCACGTGATTGAAATTCCTATATCCTCAGAAATTTTTACCCCTATTTACGCTACACTTCCGCTGCAATTGCTGTCGTATTATATTGCAGTCAATCGAAATTGCAATGTTGACCAACCCCGGAATTTGGCAAAATCAGTCACGGTGGAGTAAACTCAACCCCAACGATTGCGAATTACATTGAGGAACAAATACAACACGATGAGCAAAGGAACTGCCACCCATTGGAAAAAATAAAACAAGGGGATACTGGAGAAAATCAGTATAAATTGATAGGTATAGGCAGACAATGTTGGTGCTGTTATTTTAAAAGAAAATAAGCGCAAGCGGACATTCATCAAAAAAACTGATAAAAAAGTGATAAATACCAAACCCGAAAAGGAAAACAAATAGGGTTTAAAATTTTGAAACAAGGGATGTGCAATTAACTGCGGTAGTGCCACTATAAAAAGGGCGTTGGCGGGTGCCGGCAGTCCTTTAAATTCATAAGCCTGTTCGGTGTCAATATTGAAATTGGACAAACGAATGGCCGCCGCCAAAGGAATCAAAAATCCGATCAAGGCCGGTGGAGCAATCGAAAAAGTGATGTTGTTAAATAAAAAAGGGAATTCAAATATCACTTCGCGTATTCCTATTTTTAAAAACAACTCATACATCACCACCCCGGGCACCAAACCACTGGTAATCAAATCGGCCATAGAATCCAACTGCATTCCAAAGTCGCTATCAACCTTGAGAATTCGAGCAAAAAAACCGTCAAACAAATCAAAGAAGGTTCCCAATAACACCATAAAAAAAGCGGCTTCGAAAAGGTTTTTAAATGCTAAATAAACGGCCATACAACCGCAGAAGAAGTTTAAAGCGGTCAGTACATTTGGTATGTTTTTTTTTATGATATTCACAGAAAATAAATATAATATTTTTACAAGATACGATTTGCAATAGCATCAAAAAAATTACTTTCGTAGAAATGTTTATGAAAAAAAAATATCTTTTCCTCAGTGTGCTATCGGGGCTTTTATTTGCGGTCAGCTGGCCCACCTATGGCTTTGTGATATTGATTTTTGGAGCATTGGTACCCCTCCTTTTTTTAGAAAACCTAATCCGTGAGGATTCTTATAAACACAAGAAAAAACGTTTTTTTGCCTACAGCTATTTGAGTATTTTGATATGGAATGTGGGAACCACTTGGTGGCTCTATAACTCCACACTATTCGGAATGCTTTTTGCCATCTTGTGCAACACTTTGTTTTATGCCTTGCTGCTACTGCTTTTTTCATGGAGTCGAAATCGCCTGCCCAATAAATCGGCTTATGCTTTTTTGCTTTTTCTTTGGCTGGCCTTTGAAAAGCTTCATTTGATTTGGGATTTTTCATGGACGTGGCTCAATCTTGGAAATGCTTTTTCGGAACATATTTATTGGATTCAATGGTATGCCTATACAGGCACTTTTGGAGGCAGCCTTTGGGTCTTACTCATCAATTTGAGTTTGTTTCATTTACTCCAAAAAGTCTCCTTTCGAGTCCATCCTCAATTATTCCTCAAAAGAAGTGTACCCATCCTTTTGGGAATTGCACTCCCTATTGCTATTTCATTGCTGCTCTATCGACAGGTGGAGGACGTGGACGAAAAAATAGAAGTAAGCCTTTTGCAACCCAATATTGATCCCTATCAGACCAAATATCGATTGACCAATGCTGATTTTTTGACGCAAATGCAAGCAATGACGCAAGATCAGTTGAGCACTAGTACGCAGTATTTACTAACTCCCGAAACCTTTTTTGCCGAAGGCTGGGGGGAACGATTGATCGGCTTTGAAACCAGCCCATTGTACAATTCCTTACAGCGCTTTTTAGATGCATATCCGAACTTACAACTCATCACAGGCATCCAATTGTACAATGTCTATCGGCAAAAAAAAGCCCCTACTCCTACCGCCAATTTGGAACAAAATGAATTATGGGTGGATTATTACAACAGTGCCATGGCACTGAGCACAGAACAAGCCTTTGAAGTGTATCACAAATCCAAATTGGTGGTGGGCGTCGAAAACATGCCTTTTAAATCCGTTTTAAACCCCCTGTTGGGAAAAGTAATGCTCGATTTGGGAGGTACCGTTGCCAGCAGAGCCACCCAAAAAGAGCGAAGTGTGTTTACGCACCCGCAAACCACCTACAAGGCTGCCCCCATCATTTGCTGGGAATCTATCTTTGGAGAATTTGTAACCGGCTATGTCCGCAATGGTGCTGATTTTTTAGCCGTCATTTCCAACGATGCTTGGTGGAAAAACACCGAAGGACATCGGCAATTGTTAAGTTATACCCGCCTAAGAGCCATAGAAACCCGCCGCGATATTGCCCGAAGTGCGAATACTGGAATTTCAGCCATCATCAACGCTAAAGGAGAAATCGTTGCACAACTGGACTATAACACCGCCGGAGTGTTGCAGGGAACGGTCAGTCCCAGAGATGAAATCACCTTTTATGTACGTTATGGTGATCTTATTGCGCGCTGGTCGGCTCTCATTGCAGGACTACTTTTTTTACTTGCCCTAAGAGGTAAAATAAAGAAAGAAGAACCGTTGTAGCCTGAATGTGTATCAGCCCTCTATTTAATCAGAATTATTACCTTTGTAATGCTTTATCTAAATGAAGAAGAATTATGAAAGAGAATAAAGTCTACACCAAAACGGGAGACGACGGTACCACAGGATTATTTTCCGGAAAAAGAGTTCCCAAACATCATATACAAATTCAAGCCTATGGCAGTATTGATGAATTGATCGCTTGGCTGGGGCTATTAAGAGACCTTGAAGAATCTAAAGAAAATCACGATCGTTTGGTGAAGATTCAGGAAGAATTGATGGTGGTGTCAACACAATTGTCGTTGGCTTTGGGTACTTCCCTACCCGCCTACTTGCAGCCCATCAGCATGAGCTCGGTGGTTGCTTTGGAGCAAGAAATTGACCGCCTTACCGATTTGCTGCCCCCACTCAAACACTTTGTTATCCCCGGTGGAAATCCTTTGGTTTCTTATACGCATTTGGCGCGCTGTGTCTGCCGAAAAGCCGAAAGAGATATTACGGCACTCAATGAAGAAAAGCCTGTTGATCTCCTTATTGTTGCTTATGTCAACCGCCTTTCAGACTATCTTTTTACCCTCTCACGCAAGTTTGCACAAGACCTAAAAGTGAAAGAAATTAAATGGAACGCAAACTAAATTTGAATTTTTGTTGCACACATTTTATAAAAATCTATTTTTGCAAAAAAATGTAGGTTATGTATTGGACATTAGAACTCGCATCCTATTTAAGTGATGCTCCTTGGCCGGCTACCAAAGATGAATTGATTGATTTTTCGATTCGTACTGGTGCCCCACTAGAAGTGGTTGAAAATCTGCAGTCTATGGAAGATGAAGGAGATGTATACGAATCCATAGAAGAAATCTGGCCGGATTTTCCCACTGAAGAAGACTACCTCTGGAATGAGGATGAGTATTGACATTAAATTTCAATTAAAAAAAGTCTCGCCTAGAGGCTTTTTTTTTAATTACATTTGAACCTAATTAAAAGGCACGAGCCCACGAGCTAATGAGTATTTTAAACAGCATAATAAAAACCTTCGTTGGTGATAAAACCAAAAAAGACCTCAAAGATATCAATCCTTTGGTCGGTCAAATCAACCAACATCAAAAATCTTTTGAGTCCCTAAGTCACGACGCCCTGAGAGAAAAAACCGTCACCTTTAAACAACGTATTGCTGAAGTAAGAAAACCCTACGAACAAGCCATTGAAGAACTACAAGGGCAAGTCGTTCAAATCGCTGATATTGATCAGAAAGAACGCTTGTACGAGCAAATTGACCTGCAAGAACAAGAGGCTACCCATCGCATCGAAGCACTGTTGAACGAACTTTTGCCGGAAGCTTTTGCCGTTGTCAAAGAGACGGCGCGTCGTTTTGTACATAACACCACGCTAGAAGTTACAGCTACCCCTTACGACCGAACGCTATCGGAAACCTATGCTCATGTGAGCTTGAACGGTGATCAGGCTGTTTGGAGCAACTCCTGGGATGCTGCCGGAAAACCCATTACCTGGGATATGATTCACTATGATGTACAATTGATTGGAGGAATTGTCTTACATCAAGGAAAGATTGCCGAAATGCAAACCGGGGAAGGAAAAACTTTGGTTGCCACCCTACCCGTCTATTTGAATGCACTTACTGGAAAGGGAGTTCATTTGGTAACAGTAAATGATTATTTGGCGAAAAGAGACAGTGCTTGGATGGCTCCCATTTTTCAATTTCATGGGCTGACGTTGGACTGTATCGATTATCACCTTCCCAATTCGGAAGAAAGACGAAAAGCCTACCGCGCCGACATCACCTATGGCACCAATAACGAATTTGGTTTTGATTACCTCCGCGATAATATGGCCCACACGGCAGAAGATTTGGTTCAGCGCAAACCCAACTATGCCATTGTGGATGAGGTTGATTCCGTCCTGATAGACGATGCCCGTACTCCTTTGATTATTTCCGGACCAACACCCGAGGGCGACCGCAACGAATTTGATCAACTGAAAGGAAAAATTTCTGATTTAGTCACCAAACAACGCAGTTTGTTGAATGGTGTTTTGGCAGAAGCTAAAACCAAAATCAAATCTGGAGACACCAAAGAAGGTGGACTCCTGCTACTTCGTGTGTTTCGAGGACTTCCCAAAAATAAAGCATTAATCAAATTTTTAAGTGAAGAAGGCGTCCGACAACTCCTTCAAAAAACTGAAAATTTTTATATGCAAGACAACAATCGCGAGATGCACAAGGTAGACCAAGCCCTGTATTTTGTGATTGACGAAAAAAACAATCAGATCGATCTGACCGAAAAAGGAATCGAACTGCTTTCTTCCGATACAGATGACAAAAACTTTTTTGTACTCCCCGAAATTGGAGGAGAAATTGCAAAAATTGAGGCCAAATCCTTGGATCCCAAGAAAGAAGCCGAAGAAAAAGAGGTGCTTTTCAAAGATTTTGACGTCAAAAGTGAACGTATTCACAGCATGAATCAATTGCTGAAAGCCTACACCCTTTTTGAAAAAGACGTGGAATACGTACTCATGGACAACAAAGTAAAAATTGTTGACGAGCAAACCGGTCGTATCATGGAAGGGCGTCGTTATTCCGATGGTCTGCACCAGGCCATTGAGGCCAAAGAAAATGTCAAGATCGAAGCGGCTACACAAACCTATGCTACCATTACCCTGCAAAACTACTTCAGAATGTACAACAAGCTTTCGGGAATGACCGGAACAGCGGTAACAGAAGCGGGTGAATTTTGGGAAATTTACAAATTGGATGTGATTGAAATTCCAACCAATCGACCCATTGCCAGAAATGACGAAAACGATTTAATCTACAAGACCAAACGCGAAAAATACAATGCGGTGATTCAAAAGGTTACGGAACTCTCAGCCGCCGGACGTCCCATTTTGATTGGTACGACCTCCGTGGAAATTTCGGAACTTTTGAGTAAAATGCTCAACATCCGCAAGGTACAACACAATGTTTTGAATGCCAAAATGCACAAAAAAGAAGCGGACATTGTGGCCGAAGCAGGGAATCCCGGAGTAGTAACCATCGCCACCAATATGGCGGGTCGGGGTACGGATATCAAACTGAGTGAAGCCGTAAAAAAAGCGGGAGGATTGGCCATCATCGGGACAGAACGTCACGATTCACGTCGTGTGGATCGTCAGCTCCGTGGACGTTCCGGACGTCAAGGAGATCCCGGAAGCTCGCAGTTTTATGTCTCGCTGGAAGATAATTTGATGCGTCTTTTTGGTTCCGAAAGAGTCGCCAAAGTAATGGATAAAATGGGCTTGGAAGACGGAGAGGTCATCCAACATTCCATGATGACCAAATCCATTGAGCGTGCCCAGAAAAAAGTAGAAGAAAACAACTTTGGGATTCGAAAACGCTTGTTGGAATACGACGATGTCATGAATGCCCAACGAGAGGTGATTTACAAAAGACGTTTTCATGCCCTACAAGGGTCGCGTTTAAAGTTGGATGTGCTCAATATGTTGTACGATACCTGTGAGGAAATTGTACTGAATAACAAAGGTGATTTCAAAAACTTTGAATTCGAAACCATCAGTAACTTTTCCATCACTTCGCCCATAGATGCTGAAACTTTTGAGAAAACAGAGGAGGCCACTTTGGTGCATCATTTTTATGATGCCCTCTTGAAGCATTATCAGGAAAAAACCGAATTGAATGCAAAAATCGCCTATCCGGTGATTAAAGATGTATACGAACGTCCGGGAAATAATTTTCAGCGTATAGTGGTGCCTTTTACCGATGGTGTGAAGACGCTCAATGTGGTGACCGACTTGGAACAGGCGTATACCTCCGAAGGAAAACAGTTGATCGAAGATTTTGAACGAAATATTACCCTTGCCATTATTGACGATGCTTGGAAAGTACATTTGCGCAAAATGGACGAGTTAAAACAATCGGTGCAATTGGCCGTGCATGAACAAAAAGATCCTCTTTTGATTTATAAATTCGAAGCCTTTGAATTGTTCTCCTCCATGTTGAGTAAGATGAATCGAGAAGTGCTTTCTTTCCTAATCAAAGGGAGTTTACCCACTCAAAATCAAAATGCCATACAAGAGGCGAAACGCCCCGTACGCAGCAAACAGCAATTGAAAACCTCTAAAGACAATGTACTCAACACCGAAGAAATGGCGGAACGCAGCAGATCGGTCGGTGCCGGAGCAAGTCAAGCTTCACGGCCCGTTGTAGAAACCATCGTACGAGAACAACCCAAAATTGGTCGCAATGAAAAGGTTACCATAAAAAATATAGCCACGGGAGCGACAAAAACCTTAAAATTTAAACAAGCAAAAATTCTTCTCGATCAAGGAGGTTGGGTCATTAGCTCATAATTTATTACCTTTCTAAAAAAGTTCGGTATGGAGGCTTATGCTGCCATTTTGCTTTGGGCGATTCCCGCATTTATGGTATTGGTTATCATTGAAATTTTTTATGGCCATTTTACGCATAAACAAACCTACACCTTCATGGACACGCTTTCGAGTTTGAGCTCCGGCATGACCAATATCATCAAAGACTTACTGGGATTGGCCATTGTTTTGATCCCCTATCCCTTTTTAGAACAAAAAATTGGTCTGTTTGACTTCAGCAATACCGTGTTGGTGTATAGTATTGCTTTTATCTGTATGGATTTTGCTTCCTATTGGGTGCATCGTCTGAACCACAAAGTAAATCTTTTTTGGAATACCCACATCATCCATCACAGCAGTGAGGAGTTTAATTTGGCCTGTGCCTTGCGTCAAACCATATCCAATATACTTGTGTTTCAAGCCGTTTTTTTGCTTCCCTCAGCGTTTTTGGGCGTGCCTCCAAAAGTCATCATAACACTGGCACCCTTGCATCTTTTTGGACAGTTTTGGTATCACACCCGTCATATTGGAAAATTGGGAATTTTAGAATATTTCTTGGTGACACCCTCCCAACATCGGGTACACCACGCAATTAATCCCATTTATATTGATAAAAACCTTTCTGCTATTTTTTGTGTTTGGGATCGTCTTTTTGGAACTTTTCAAGAGGAATTGGAAAGTGAACCCCCGGTCTATGGCACCCTAAAACCTGTCCGATCTTGGAATCCTTTATGGATAAATTTTCAACATCTTTGGGGCATACTGCAAGATGCTTGGCACACGCAGCGGTGGACGGATAAATTGAAAATTTGGTTTATGCCTACAGGATGGCGCCCTCAAGATGTCTTAAAAAAATTTCCTCGTTTCTCCTATGGCGACCCCGTAAACGATCAAAAAAAATATGCACCCCACTACAATTCCTTTTGGAAAAGTTTGGCCATTTTTCATTTTGTTGCCATCATGATTTTACTGCTTTTCTTTCTTTCAGAATTTGATCATTTTAGCAATTTAATACGCATCGGATTTGGGATTTTTCTTTTGCTATGTGTCTTTGGTTTTACTGCTTTGATGGATTTGCACAAATGGGCATTGGGTTTTGAGGTGTTTCGAGCACTGCTGGGCATTGAACTATTGTCGTTGCCCCAACTTGCTTTTTTCAACCAAGCGTACCCACTCTTTTACATTCTCTTTTTTATCTATTTTGGAGTAAGCCTTCTCCTGACCTATCGAGCATTTTTACAGCACCCCTCTCATCCTTTGACGCACTGAAAATGGAGCCACCATGGGAGTATCTGCTTTTGGGCCCTGCGCATCCTTTTCGAGGAGGAATTGCCAATACCCAACACCAATTGGCAAACGCCTTGATAGCGCAGCAAAAAAGCGTTCAACTACTGACTTTTACCCAACTCTATCCCCATTTTCTTTTTCCCGGAAAATCCCAATGGAGTAGTGAATCAGCTCCAAAAAACCTTGACATTGTTCGCCTGCTGCACACCTACAATCCCTTGACTTGGAAAAAAGCCATTGCTTACATCAATCAAAAAAAACCTAAAAAGGTCATCTTTCGCTATTATACTCCATTTTTAGCACCACTGTATGGGTTTATTGCCCAAGGGCTCCATCCCGACATTAAGAAAATCGCTTTAGTGGACAATTGGATTCCCCACGAACGCAAGCCTTGGGACTCCCTCCTGAATCGCTATTTTGGAAAACAAATGGATGGATTCACAACACTCTCTCCTTATGTTGCCGCCCAGATTGAAGCTGCCGGATATAAAAACAAGGTATGGGCAGGTTTTCATCCCATCGCCGAGGGTCTTCCCGTTCCCATTTCAAAAGCAGCTGCTCGTGAAATTTTGGGGTGGAAACATGAACCCCACACGGTGCTTTTCTTTGGTTTGATTCGTCCCTATAAAGGTTTGGATCTTTTGATCCGCGCTTTTGCAGAGGCACCACTAAAAAACAGCCCCATCCAATTGCGGATTGTGGGAGAGTGTTATGAAAATCCAAAAAAATATACGGACTTGGTGGATGCTTTAGAACTGAATAATAAAATTCATTTTCATTTTACCTATGCCGAAAAAGAAGCGATTCGCGACTATTTTTGTGCTTCAGATGTCGTTGCACAAACCTACCGAACAGCCACCCAAAGTGGCGTGACTCCCCTCGCCTATCATTTTGAACGCCCACTATTGGTGAGTGACACCCCAGGCTTACGCGATCCCATCCTGCAAGATCAAAGTGGAATCGTGGTCGAAAATACGCCTCAGCAGATCGCCCAAAAGTTGCAAACGCTTCTAGCTACAGAAACGGTTTCTCTTTATAAAGAAAATATTTCACGCGCCAAATCCAACTACCATTGGAAGGATTTTGTACAACAATGGGAAGCTGCTTTAGAATCACAATTTTAAAATCTGTGTCACTTTAAAGTCCTTTTTTCACAGAACACCTACATTTGTTGTGGAAATCAATTATTATGGGAGGGCATCATCATCACGACCATCACCAACACGATTCACAGAAGAATTTTAAAATTGCCTTTTTCCTCAATCTCGGATTTACAATTTTTGAAATTATCGGTGGACTCTATGTAAACAGTGTTGCCATACTTTCGGATGCCGTTCATGATTTGGGCGATAGCCTATCCATAGGAACCGCTTGGTACTTGGACAAAAAATCAAAAAAAGGAGCCAATGAAAAATATTCCTATGGCTACGCCCGCTTTTCGCTTTTGGGGGCTTTGATTAATTGTGTTGTGCTCCTCATCGGATCCCTTTACATCGGAAGGGAAGCCTTGGAACGCATACTTCATCCGGAAGCGACCAATGCCGAAGGGATGTTTTATTTTGCATTGGTAGGCCTTGTTGTAAACGGCTATGCGGCATGGAAAATGAGTCGTGGAAATTCGCTTAATGAAAAAGTCATTTCTTGGCATTTGATTGAAGATGTGTTGGGTTGGGGAGCCATTTTGATCGGTTCGATAATCCTGTTTTTTTATGATTCGCCCTATATAGACCCCATATTGTCCTTGTTGATAATGCTCTATATTCTTTATCATGTCGTTCATAAATTACGCCAAACGCTTTTTCTTTTTTTACAAGGAACCCCATCAAAAGCGCATGTGGAGTCCATCAAAAATAAATTGCTAAAAATTGAACACGTACAATCCCTTCACGCCGTTCATATTTGGTCCTTGGATGGACATAATCATGTGTTTACGGCACATATTGTTTTGGAACACATTTCCACTTTTGATCGGCTTAAAGAAGTCCGTCAACAGATTAAAAACGTTTTAGCACCTAATCAATTTCAACATTTAACCATAGAAACAGAATTGGATCCGTCCAGCTGTTCATTAAACAAAAATCAATAATTCCATGGGAAAAGCAAAAGATTCTCTCACCCCCAAAACCACTGCCTTCATCAATGCTCAAAAAATGTTTTTTGTAGCCACAGCAGCAAAAAACGGTTACATCAATCTATCCCCCAAGGGCGGTGCAGAAATCAAAGTTGTGGATTCCAAAAAAATTGTTTGGTTGAATTATACCGGCAGCGGAAATGAAACCGCCGCCCACTTGTTACAACTGCCCCGCATCACGCTTATGTTTTGTGCTTTTGAAGGTCGTCCCAATATCTTAAGGGTTTATGGGGAAGGAAAATGTCACCACCCCGGAGACCCCAGCTATACCTCCTATATTTCACTATTTAAAGACACTGCAGGGGTTCGGCAAATTGTAGAAATCACTGTTGAGCGGGTAACCGATTCGTGTGGTTTTGGAGTTCCATTAATGCAGTTTCAAGGACATCGTCCGGAACTCAAAGAATGGATTGACAGCAAAGGAGAAGAAGGAATTAAAGCCTACTGGAAAGCCAAAAACGTAAATAGCATCGATGGTTTTGATACTGGAATTCGTCCTTACTTAGACCCCGAATAATCTAGGGAAGGGCCTCCACCTCGGCAATTTTTGCTTTAATGATGCGATTCCATACTTCATAACCCGCTGCATTGAGGTGCAATTGGTCTTTAACAAACCACTCGGTTTTGGGTTTTCCTTCGGAATTCAGATAGGTGGGAACCGTGTTTACAAAATATAAATTGGGCGTTTGCTCGCAATAGGATTGCATCAATTGATTCACCTCATTAATTTTACTCCAGTGGTTCCAGCGACTTTGGGTGGGTGTAACAGCGATTTGCAAGATGGGAATTTCGGGATGTTTTGCACGGACTTGCTTTACAAAATATTTAAACAGTTGCAAAACTTCTTTGGGTGTTCCGTCTTTGGGAGACCCACTGATGTCATTGGCTACAAAACACACGAGCATACGGATGGGATGATCGGCTAAAATACGATCCGTGAAAAAAATCATATCGCGAAAATGTGCACCTCCATAGCCTCGCTGAATCACATGATAAGGAGCCATGTCGGTCGCCAGAGTTTTCCACAAGCGAATGCTGGAACTCCCAATAAAAAGAATGGCATCCTCTGGATATTGGGTGCTCGCATCCAAAGCCTCAAAAGCCTCGATCTCGGGCAGTGCCCATGCCGCATCGGTTTCCTTATACTTTTGCAAGGGGGAGCATCCTATCATCCACAACAACAGGATGATCCCTAGGATCGATGAGGAGTTTAATTTAGAAAGTCTATACATCCGCTGGGCTTAAAGCTCATAATAAATATTCTGTGGTTACAAAATTGGAATCTTTGGAATGTAACATGGACTCCAAGATCTCATTATTGTAGGGCGTGTCTTTGGATGCCACAAAGGTTCTGATGGAAAAAGAACGCAGCGCATCATACACACTGAGTGTCCCTACCGCTGAATTTTTACGACCCGTAAAAGGATACACATCCGGTCCACGTTGGCAGGCAGAGTTTAGATTTACACGACAAACCAAATTGGCCAAAGCGTCAATCAGAGGACCGATCTTTCGGACATCACGACCAAAAAGACTCACTTGCTGCCCGTAATTGGAAGTCGCCATAACTTCTAAAGGTTCATTAATATCTTTATAAGCAATAATGGGAATTACTGGGCCAAACTGTTCCTCGTGATACACGTCCATGGTTTCATTTACCGGATAGAGTACTGCTGGAAATGAATAATTTTCGGACAATTGCCCTCCTTTTTTGTTCAATATTTTTGCTCCTTTGGCAACGGCATCTTTGATCAAATCTTGGATATAGGCAGGCTTGCCGGGTTCGGGCAGCGGGGTCAAAAACGTATCTTCCCAAGGCATCCCAAAAACCAGTTCGTCCACGGCTTTCGAAAAACGGCGATTGAATTCATCGACGATGGATTCATGGACAAAAAGTACTTTCAAGGCAGTGCAACGCTGTCCATTAAAAGACAAGGTACCGGAAATACATTCTTTAATGGTGTTTTCCAAATCGGCATCAGGAAGTACAATTGCCGGGTTTTTAGCTTCCAAGCCCAAAACCAACCGCAAGCGGTTTTTGTTGGGATGTTCGTCTTGAAGGGCAACGGCTGAAGAACTGTGTCCAATCAATGCCAAAACGTCAATAACTCCCGTCTGCATGATGGGAGAAGCAATTTTACGACCTCTTCCAAAAACAATATTGACCACCCCCGGAGGAAAACTTTCTTGAAAAGCTTGCAACAAGGGCGCAATGAGCAATACACCATGCTTGGCAGGTTTAAAAATGGCTGTATTCCCCATGATGATGGCGGGCACCAATAAACAAAAGGTTTCGTTTAAAGGATAATTGTAGGGCCCCAAACACAGGACGACTCCCAAAGGTCCTCTTCGAATATGGGCGTGAATACCGCCTTGTTTATCGAATTTTGCTCCTTTGCGATCTAAATTTTTATATGCTTCAATGGTATCATAGATATAATCCACCGTTCTGTCGAATTCTTTGTAGGAATCACTTTTATTTTTGCAGATTTCCCACATCAGCAATTTGACCACCGCCTCGCGATGTTGCTTCATTTTTTCGACAAAGGTTTCCATACACTTCAACCGTTCAGAAACTTTCATGGTAGGCCATTTTCCTTGCCCTCTATTGTAGGCTGTGTTGGCGGATTCCAAGGCTTCCAAAGCTGCTTCGGACTCCATGTCAGGAATGGTTCCTAACAAGGTGGGAAGCTGTTCGCCCTCAGCATTGACGGTGCGAATGGTTGAATATACTTCCGAAGTGGCCCCTTCCCAGGTTTTTAATTTACCGTCAACTAAATATTGCTTAAAATGATAGGGGGTGATTTGAAATTCCTCAGGAACTTGCATAGATGTATGCTTCATAGACTTTTTTTTGCGCTTTTTTAAAATAAAAAATTGAAGTTATGCTTTTTCATCCGATCTACCAAAACCTTTTCCAATCAAGCAAAACGAAAATTGGTAATCCCGTGGATGAGGATAGGAATGCTCTTTTCTTTTCCAAAAAAAATAAAAAAAAAGCGTTTGTCGATCGACAAACGCTTTTCATTTTGTGAACGTTTATATTTGGTTTAAACGATTTTTTTCATGGCAGTCATGGAAGCTCTTAGCTCATAGCCCACCAATTCTACGGGATGATAACGAATAATCTCATTGATGTCGATCAATTGTTTGTTATCCACCCCATTGCCTTGATCTGCTCCATAGGCCGAACCGATGACATCCACATCTATGGATTTCATAAAATCGGTCAACATAGGCTTGGCTGCATGATCGAATAAATAACAACCATATTCTGCTGTATCCGAAATGATACGATTCATTTCGAACAATTTTTTACGCGCAATGGTGTTGGCAATTAAAGGTGTTTCGTGCAATGATTCATAATACGCTGACTCTTCTTTGATGCCGGCTTCCACCATGGTATCAAAAGCCAATTCAACGCCTGCTCTAACAAAAGCGACCATCAAAACACCGTGATCAAAATATTCTTGTTCGGAAATTTCTTGATCGGTATTGGTGGTTTTTTCAAATGCCGTTTCACCGGTTGCCGCGCGCCAAGTCAACAAGTTTTTGTCGTCATTGGCCCAATCTTCCATCATGGTTTTTGAAAAATGCCCGGACATAATGTCGTCCATATGCTTTTGAAACAGTGGCGCTAAAATTTCTTTCAACTGTTCTGACAATTCAAAAGCTTTGATTTTTGCAGGATTAGACAATCGATCCATCATATTGGTCACGCCTCCGTGTTTCAAGGCTTCTGTGATGGTTTCCCAACCGTATTGAATCAATTTTGATGCATAGCCAGGATCGATTCCTTTTTCTACCATTTTGTTAAAAGAAAGTATGGAACCGGTTTGTAGCACCCCACACAAGATGGTTTGTTCACCCATTAAATCTGATTTTACCTCCGCCACAAAGGAAGATTCCAAAACTCCGGCACGATGACCTCCCGTAGCAAAAGCATAGGCTTTCGCTTGGGCCAATCCATGTCCTTGTGGATCGTTTTCAGGATGTACAGCAATGAGGGTAGGTACACCAAAACCTCTTTTGTATTCTTCTCTTACTTCGGAACCCGGACATTTGGGAGCCACCATAATCACGGTTAAATCTTTACGGATTTGCATGCCTTCTTCCACTATGTTGAAACCATGAGAATAGGATAAGGTTGCGTTTTGTTTCATCAAGGGCATTACCGTTTGCACCACATTGGTATGGTTTTTATCGGGGGTAAGGTTGATGACCACATCGGCGAAAGGAATCAAGGCTTCGTAGGTGTCTACGGTAAAGTTGTTTTCCTTAGCATTTTGGTAGGAAGCACGTTTTTCTTTGATGGCTCCCTCACGAAGCGCATAAGCGATATCCAAACCTGAATCGCGCATGTTTAGGCCTTGGTTTAACCCCTGAGCCCCACATCCAATGATGACTATTTTTTTTCCTTTCAGCACTTCGATTCCGTCTTCGAATTCCGAAGCATCCATAAATCGGCATTGTGCCAGTTGGTTTAATTTTTCGCGTAATGAAAGTTGATTGAAATAATTGGCCATGATAAAATTATCTGTTTTTATTGTTTTTAAATGTATTTAATATTTCTGAAATACCCATTTTGGCTTTGGTTACTGATATTCTTCCAGAACGGACAAATTGTAACAAACCATAAGGTGCAAGGTCGGTTCTTAGTTTTTCTGTTTCCTCTCTGAATCCAGTTTTTTCAATGACGAAAAATTCGGGAGAAACCGTTACGATATTGGCGTGACTGTGTTTGATGATGTTCTGAATTTGACGCTCTTCAAACAAGGCACTGGATTTGACTTTATACAAAGCCGTTTCTTGAAAAATAGTTTCCTCATCGGTATGATAAAATGCCTTGATCACATCAATTTGTTTTTCAATCTGCTGCACCACTTTTCGCACTTGTTCACTGGGAACCTCCACCACAATTACAAAACGAAAAACGTCTTTAATCTCGGATTCGGAAGTCGTTAAACTCAGAAGATTGATATGCCTTTTTAAAAAAATCGCAGAGATGCGATTGAGCAATCCGATATTGTTTTCGGAATATACCGAAATTGTATAGGTTTTATTTTCCATATTATTCGAGTCGTATATCTGAAACACTAGCCCCTGTGGGAATCATTGGGAAAACGTTGTCTTCTTTTTCCACACAAATCTCTAAGAAGTAGGGTTTTTTAGAAGCCATCATCGTCGCCACTGCTTTGTCTAAGGAAGGACGATCCTTAACACTTGTTCCTTCAATGTGATAGCCTTTGGCGATGGTAACAAAGTCAGGATTTACCATTTCTGTGGAGGCATAGCGTCGGTCAAAAAAGAGTTGTTGCCATTGGCGTACCATCCCCAAAAAGTCGTTGTTTAGGACCACAATTTTGACTGCAACGTCTTGTTGGAAAATGGTTCCCAACTCTTGTATGGTCATTTGATAGCCACCGTCACCAATAATGGCTACAACTTCCCGGTCGGGGGCGCCCATCTTAGCTCCAATGGCTGCCGGCAGAGCAAAGCCCATGGTGCCCAAACCTCCAGAGGTGACATTGCTTTTGGATTGATTGAACTTGGCATAGCGACAGGCCACCATTTGGTGCTGCCCTACATCCGTAACAATAATGGCATCCCCTTTGGAGTGTTTGTTAATCATCTCCACAGCTTCTCCCATGGTCAGTCCTGCTTTGGTGGGATGCAGGTCTTTTTGAATTACTTTTTCCTGTTCTATGGCGTCCAAAGCTTTAAATTTTTGAATCCAATCGGTATGGGTTTTGGGCTCAATCTTTTGGGTTAAAGCTGCTAAACTTTCCCGGCAATCCGCCAACACGGCAACATCTGCATAAACGTTTTTGTTAATCTCTGCAGGATCCAATTCTAAATGAATAATCTTGGCTTGCTTGGCATAAGTTTTCAAGTCTCCCGTCACCCGATCGTCAAAGCGCATTCCAATCGCAATGAGTACATCGCACTGGTTGGTCAAAAGATTGGGTGCGTAATTTCCGTGCATCCCAACCATTCCCATGTTCAGTGGATGGCTAGTAGGAAGCGCCGAAAGTCCCAAAATGGTCCATGCAGCGGGTATGCCCGATTTTTCAATAAAGGCTTTAAATGCATCTTCAGCATTACCCAAAATCACCCCTTGTCCCCAAACGATAAACGGTTTTTTGGCACTGTTGATGAGTGCAGCCGCCTCATCAATGGAGGTTTGTTCCAAAGTGGGAACAGGCTTGTAACTTCGAATTCCGGTACACTTTTCATATTGAAAATCAAAACTTTCAAATTGTGCATCTTTGGTGATGTCGATCAACACCGGACCAGGACGTCCCGAACGGGCGATATAGAATGCCTTGGCAAGGATTTCGGGAATTTCACTCGCTTTGGTGATTTGATAATTCCATTTGGTCACCGGTGTAGAAATCCCAATGATATCGGTTTCTTGAAAAGCATCAGACCCCAAGAGGTGGGAAGCTACTTGCCCGGTGATACAGACCATGGGGGTGGAATCAATTTGGGCATCGGCAATCCCGGTCACCAAATTGGTGGCACCAGGCCCCGAGGTGGCCAGTGCTACCCCTACCTTGCCAGAAGTCCGCGCATAGCCTTGAGCGGCATGCGTAGCACCTTGTTCATGGCGGGTGAGCACATGATGCAATTGATCTTGAAATTTGTACAATTCATCGTAAATGGGCATGATGGCACCTCCGGGATAACCGTAGACCAAATTTGCCCCTTCTGCCAATAAGCATCGAATCACTGCCTCCGCACCGCTTATGTGCAAGCTGTCTTGTGATTGAGTTTGCTGTTGTTCTTTTGTTTTCGCATCCATAATTAATGGGCATCGGTTACACAACCCTCTGAGGCTGTAGAAACATTTTTTATGTATTTATAAAGTACCCCTTGTTCAAATTTGTAGGGCGGTTTTACCCACTGCGCTTTACGCGCTGCAAATTCTGCTTCGGATAGATCTACCGATAAGGTATTGCTCTCGGCATCAATGGTTACGATGTCGCCGTCTTGGATCAATCCGATGGGGCCACCCTCTTGTGCTTCGGGAACTATATGTCCCACCACAAAACCGTGGGTCCCTCCTGAAAATCTACCATCAGTAATCAAAGCCACACTTTTTCCCAATCCAGCACCCATAATGGCTGCTGTAGGTTTTAACATTTCGGGCATACCGGGACCGCCTTTGGGACCTTCATAGCGAATCACCACCACTTCTCCGGGTTGCACCTTTCCTGCTCCAATTCCGTCATTGGCGGCATATTCTCCATCAAACACACGTGCCGGTCCAGTAAACACAAGACCTTCTTTTCCGGTAATCTTAGCCACCGATCCTTCGGGGGCTAAATTTCCTTTTAAAATACGAATATGTCCCGTTGCCTTGATGGGATCAGAAAGTGGTCTTATAACCGTTTGTCCGGTTTTTAAATCAGGGACATCAGCCAAATTTTCCGCCAAAGTTTTTCCGGTTACAGTCATACAATCTCCATGCAACATCCCATTTTGCAACATATATTTTAGTACGGCAGGAACACCGCCCACTTGATGCAAGTCTTTCATTAAGTATTTCCCGCTGGGTTTTAAATCCGCAAGAAAAGGTGTGGTATCGCTGATTTTTTGAAAATCATCTATGGTTAAATCAATATTTGCTGCTTTGGCGATCGCCAAAAAGTGGAGCACTGCATTGGTTGACCCTCCCAAAACCGCGATGACACGCAATGCGTTTTCAATGGATTTTTGGGTTACGATATCTTTGGGTTTGAGGTCTTTTTCAATAAGCGTTTTAAGATACCCTCCCAATTGAAGGCATTCTTCTTGCTTTTCTTTGCTCACGGCAGGATTCGAAGCGTTGTAGGGAATGGCCATTCCGCAGGCTTCGATCGCAGAGGCCATGGTGTTGGCGGTGTACATTCCTCCACAGGCACCGGCACCGGGACAAGCGTTTTGGATCACGCTTTTGTATTCTTTTTCGTCAATTTTCCCAGCCACTTTTTCACCCCAAGCTTCAAAGGCGGAAACTACGTCCAATTCTTTGTCTCTGAGACAACCTGCGGCTATGGTTCCTCCATAAACAAGGATGGAAGGGCGATTTAATCGCAACAAGGCCATTAGCGCTCCGGGCATGTTTTTGTCACAGCCCACCACTGTTACTGCTCCATCATAAGACATGGCTTGCACCACGGTTTCTATAGAATCGGCAATTATATCGCGTGAAGGCAAGGAAAATCGCATTCCGGGTGTTCCCATGGAGATCCCATCACTCACTCCAATGGTATTGAACACCAAACCGAACAGGTCGTTTTGATTGACACCGGTTTTGATTTGTTGCGCCAAATCGTTGAGGTGCATATTACAGGGATTGCCTTCATAGCCCGTGGAAGCAATTCCAATAAGGGGCTTTTTGAAATCCTCATCGGTCATCCCGATGGCGTGCAACATGGCTTGTGCGGCGGGTTGCGTTGGGTCTTGAGTGACCGCTTGACTGTACTTGTTTAAAGACATCATACTATTTTACATTACAAAAATAAAAGTCTTCTTCAACCCAAATCCAATAAGTGGGGAAATGTTCCTATACTCAAAGCCCTTAAATAATAGATATAATACTGATATTCAGTTACTTTATACTTACTTTTTAATACATTCAAGAACCGAATTACCGTCTTTTTTTTTTAACTTACCTTTGTTTAAAAACCACCTACTGTGAATACTTCTACTGCAACATTACAAAACCTACGAACACGTCAGACGAATTTTTACAAAAAACACAAGAATCAGGGGCTTTCCGTTCGAATTCAACATTTAAAAAAATTAAACCGGGTACTGGAAACCCGCGAAAAGGATATTTTTGAAGCCTTGTACAAAGACCTAAAAAAACCCGCTTTTGAGTCCCTAACCAGTGAAACTATTTTCGTTCAAAAAGAGATAAGTACCCAAATCAAAAACCTAAAATATTGGAGTTTGGCCCGCCCTGTAAAAAGCAGTTGGATCAATTTCCCCTCCCGAGATTATCTGTTGCCCGAACCCTATGGAAACATACTGATGATTTCGCCTTGGAATTATCCTTTTCAATTGGCAATGACCCCCATGGTAGGTGCCGTAGCTGCCGGAAATACCGTGGTATTAAAACCCTCCGAGGCGGCGCCGCACACCGCACAAATTATCAAAGAAATCTGTGCCGAAGTTTTTCCCGAAGATTGGGTGGCTGTGGTAGAAGGTGAAGTTGAAACCGCTTCGGCTTTATTGAAAATGCCTTGGGATTATATTTTCTTCACGGGCAGTACTTCTGTGGGGAGAATCGTAGCTCGAGCTGCTGCCGAACACCTTACTCCAGTGACTTTGGAATTGGGGGGGAAAAGTCCTTGTATCGTTGATGCCTCTGCCCCGATCAAAACCACTGCAAAACGGATTGTTTGGGGAAAATTTTTGAATTGTGGGCAAACCTGTATCGCCCCCGATTATTTGTTAGTGGAAAAAAGCATCAAACCTGCCTTGACCGAGGCGCTGATTGAAGAAATTAAAAAAGCCTTTGGTGCCGACAGTCAACAATCGGAAGATTATGGTCGTATTATCCACTCCAAACACTTCAACAAACTGATTGATTCTTTAAAGGACCAAAAGGTGTTGTTTGGAGGCAATCATATTGCTGAAAACTTGTTTATTGCGCCCACACTGGTTGACCAACCTCCTCTGGACAGCCCTTTGATGCGGGAAGAGATTTTTGGTCCCATTCTGCCCATACTCGTTTACGAAAAAGAAAGTGAAATTGCGGAAATTGTCAACTCCCTTGACAAACCTTTGTCTTTTTATGTATTTAGTAAACGCAAAAAATTTATCGATTCATTGTTAAAAACCTATTCCTATGGGGGTGCTGTGGTTAACGACACCTTGGTGCACTTTGGTAACGATCATTTGCCTTTTGGAGGGATTGGCTCCAGTGGAATGGGAGTTTATCACGGGCGGCATAGCTTTGAATTATTTACCCATTTAAAACCCATTGTAAAAAGAAGTTTTTGGTTTGATCTACCCCAACGCTATGCACCCTATCCAAAATCCTTAGCTTTGCTAAAAATTTTACTTAAAAGACTATAAAAAGAAAATAATGGATGAAAAAACGGTAAGTGCAGCTATAGCACACAGAAGGTCGGTACGTGTTTACGATCCCGAACAATCGATTGCCACAGAAGTGGTGAAAAATTGTATCAAACAAGCTCGTTTGGCGCCTACCAGTAGCAACCTGCAATTGTGGGAGTTTTATCACATCACTTCGGAAGCACAGAAAAAAGCTGTTGCCGCTGCCTGTTTTAACCAACCCGCTGCCAAAACCGCCCTACAAATGGTGATTCCTGTGGTTCGCCGAGATTTGTGGCCCCAACGCGTGGCGGCCAATATCGAATTTATTAAAAAAGGGTTTGAAAAAAATAAAGTGGTAGATCCCAAAACCCAAGAACGCGCCTTGAATTACTATCAAAAAATAATTCCCAGTCTTTACAAAGGGGGAAATCCCCTGCGTGGTTTTTTTGCAAAAATGGCCATGGGTTGGAGAGGTTTACGCAAAACGACCTATCGGGAAGTGAGTGCTTCAGATCTGCGGGTGGTGGGACATAAAAGCACCGCCCTGGCCGCTCAAAATTTTATGATCAGTATGGCTGCCCATGGTTATGACACCTGTCCCATGGAAGGTTTTGACTCCAAACAATTAAAGCAAATTTTAAACCTTCCCGCTGCCGCCGAAATCAGTATGGTGATCAGTTGTGGTATCCGCAAAGCCGAAGGAGTTTATGGGGAACGCTTTCGGATTCCTTTTGAGGAGGTGTATTTTGAGCGGTAATTTTTTAAAAACTTTTTAATTTTTTAAAATAAAATAGTATTTTAGGGATGGTTATTTTTTAATCGCTCCAAATTGAATACGATGCTACCTACTTTAAACTTATTATCTTCACAAAAGTTATCCTTTTTTTTTGTTTGTTTTTTAATACTTCTGTCTTGCAAACCCGATGATATTTTACTCAGTAGCGGAAATAATATTATTTCCATCAATAGCTCGGACGATAGAATTGATTTTGATTTTGATGCCACTCAAAAACTAATCACCCTTACAGTTCCTTATGATTATTCTTCCGAAAAAATACCCGTTAATCTTCAAGTTTCTGCGGGAGCCATTCACTCATTAGTTCAAAATGCAATAGAAATTAGTGGCACAACACAAATAACTGTTACCGCTGAAGACGGATCGGTAAACACGTATAGGGTATTAATCCTCAAAACTAAAAATGATCAAAATTTGTTGCTAAATTTTGAAATCGCCATTGCTGGTGTTGTATATCAAGGAAAAATAGACCAAACGACCCAAAGCATTGTAGTTGATATACCCACCCTGCTTGATGTCAGCTCCATTTCACCCGAAATCACAATTTCACCCAATGCCACCCTCTCACCAAATATAGGAACAGCGCTGAATTTTGAAAATGAAATTAAATATGTCGTAACATCGGAAAGTGGGATAGAACGAACCTATAATGTGATTTTAAATGAAAACAAAAGTGAAGAAAACTATATTCTCAGTGTAAAATTTCCATTAGGTCAAAGCACCTTCATAGAAGGGGCGATTAATCAAGACACCCATGAAATAACAATTACGGTGCCTTTTCTTTACGATCTGGAAACTGTTGCCCCGGAGGTTGAAATTTCTGAACGCGCTGAAATTTCATTTACTTCGGGAACAATTTTTAATTTTACTAATCCCGTTACATTTGTAGTTCGAGCAGAAAATGGAGATGAGCGATCCTACAATATTCGAGTTATTAGAGAAGACAATACAGAAAATTACATTCTTTCGTTTGCCTTTAAAGTCAACACAAACGAATTTATCCAAGCATCCTCAATCAATAGTTTGGAAAATAGTATCCATATTGAAGTACCCATCGGTTTTAGTGTTTCTGAAGTGATTCCTTTCATTACTATATCCGAAAATGCATCGCTTTCACCAAATTCGGAGCAGGCTCAAAATTTTGAAAATCAATTTAAATACACGGTTACCTCCGAAAATGGGATTTCTCGGGTATATACAGTGCATGTAACTACCGAAAAAAGTAATGCCAATTTTATTACCTCCTTTACTATTCCAAATGGTGATGAAATTCTTGAAGGTGAGATCCATAATGATAAAAATACAATAACCCTTAACATTCCTTTTTCCTATGATCTAAGTTCGGTGAATCCCGCTATTGAAGTTTCAGAATTAGCCCTCCTTTCTCCAGAGTCGGGAACTGTACAAAATTTTGAAAATCAAACCAACTATACCGTTACCGCTGAAAATGGTGATGAAAGAGTTTATACGCTTACCTTTAAAAGAGGTCCCAATCCCGAAGGGATTTTAATAGAATACAAAGTCTCCGATGGCAACAAAACCTATTATGGAAGCATTGATAATACACAGAATATTATTACCCTCACGGTTCCTTTTAGTTTTGCGTATGAGAAAGCCTCCATTTTATTTAATTTCTCCGATAATGCTACTGTAATAAGCAGTGGTGATTCTTTGTATAATTATAAATATTTGGTGATTTCTGAAACTGGAAATAGAAGGCTCTACACCTTAGATTTTATACGTGAATCAAATACTGAAAACTTTATCACCTCGTTTACCGTGGATATTGAAGGGGAAACCATTCAAGGAATAATTGATAATATAAACAATGTTATTACTGTTCAAATCCCTATCAATACAGCTTCTACTCAGACTACTCCTTTGGTGGAAGTTTCGGAAAATGCAACATTTTCACCCGCAGTAAACAGTTCCGTTGATATTTCAAATACGTCTTATACCGTGAGTGCTGAAAATGGAGACTTGCGTTTTTATGATATTGTTGTTGAACGGGTAAAAAGCAGTAACAATTTAATTAGTTCGTTTAGTCTTACCATAGAAAATCAAACATATTACGGTGAAATCGATCATGAAAAAAGTGAAATCCGCATCCGCGTTCCGGAAGGAAAAAACATCAGCCAACTGACCCCAACTATTGAATACCATAGAAATGCAACTGTTTTTCCCTCGGAAACAGTAAGCCAAAATTTTGAAGAAAATGTCATTTATAGCGTAGCCGCTGAAAACAATGAGCTTAAAAATTATACCGTGATAGTGGATTTTTTCAACGTTAATGATCTTACCGATAATTATAGCCTTAGCTGTGATGCATATACCAATTTTAGTCAGTGGTTTGGAGGTGATTCTAGACCCGAATTTTATCCCAGAAATGTTGGTGCAGGGATCGCCATTCGGTTGGATAACGACATAGCAATCAATACTTTTAGTATTTATTTAACCGGACCATTTACCGGATTTGGATCAAATGCAGTTAACTCAAATCCAATATCTATAAAGTTGGATATCCGAAATAGTGACGGAGTAATTATTGCCACCAAAAACACCTTATTAAATACTTCATTTACAGGAGGTTGGGTCACCTTTAATCTTTCTACTTTGGAGTTATTACTGCTTAAGAATGTTAAGTACATCTTTACGATGTATGTCCCGGATGGTGACAAAATAAAAGTTAATACCGGAATTCGAGGCGGAGTTGGGATTACAGAAACCGGCATTTGTTATGTTTCAACTTATAGTGCACAATATGATGCTAATTACCAAATTGATTTTGAGGATTGGGATTCGTGGTACGAAAAGAGCTATCAGTCAACAGTTGATATTTTCTTTAATTTTAAAATTACTGGGAAGAAATAAGCGTAGTGTTTTAATTCATTAGGACAGAAATTATCAAAAGAGAAGTAATAAAAAAAAGGTTTTTTTGTATATTAGAAAATCCTCAAATCCTATTAAAATGGTTTTTTTTACTAAAAAGCTGATTTACAACCAATTATTTTTAATTGTCGGTCTCCTTTTCTTTTCAAAATATCTTTTTGCCCAAGAAATAACAATGTTTGATGAATCATTTTCATATCATTATTATGAGGATGATAATCGAATTGATGTCAAAAGGGTTGAAAAACTTTTATCAAATGACTCTATTGCAAATTTACATTGGAAAAGAGCTAAGCTAAAAAATTTAATTACAAATTCTTTTTTAATATCAGAATTTGGTTTAATTACAATCTTTTCGACTTCCGAAAATCCAAAGACTATTGTCATCGCTGGAATTGGAACATTAGTTTCTTTAGTGGGCACACTCGTATTTGGTCTTTCGAGACAAAAATCAAGGCGAAAGGCAATTTTAAAATACAATAGTCTTTTTGATTCCCCTAATCAAGAAAAGAAGTCAACCTCATTAAAAATAACCCCATCACTAATTCAGAGCAATAATCAAAAATCCTTAACAGGAATTGCCTTAAGCCTAAAATGGTGATTTTTAATAATCATCATTCTTTTTATAAGAACATTATATCCAATGAAAATTAAAAAATTACACACCTTTAAAAGAATGGTATTCGCTTTATACTTATTCAGTTCATTTCTGTGTTTAGGTCAATTAAATTCAATAAATAACCTTAAAATTAAAGAAAAAAAATCTAGACTTTATGAGGTTCACCTTGATTTTTCTATTGGTAATTCAAAGCTCGTTAATAAAATAAAATCAGGAATACCAAATGAAAAATTAACCCACCATAACAGACTAGACAAAGGCACACAGTACGCTGTTAACTTAAAGTTTAAACGAAAGAATATAATTTCTTATGGAATTTTATATTCATTTACACAAGGACAAAAAAGTACTATATACAATATTGAGGAGCAAGTTTTGACCAAATACATAGGGCCAATATTAGCATTTGATTTTAGCAATTTTACCAAAAGAATATATTATACTATGACTTTTTCGTTAGGTAATTTGGATTATACTATAAACGCTGAAAACAACTCCTTTGAAACTAAATTCGAGACAAATGCTTTAGCTCGAATAATAAATTTTGAAACATTATATAAATTAACTGAAGGTATCCTTGTAGGTCTTCAAATGAACAATAGGGTCGCACAAATTCAGTTTGCTGAATTAACTCCTGATTTCACTTATTCGAAAAGGTCATATTATGAACCTATATTTAGTTTTGGAATTGGAATTATAACTAGAATTGAGTTGTAATGATAGGAAAACATCATATGAATATAAGTTGTTTTAAGAAGATTTTGATTATGAGTTTAGTTTTCCTGATTTTTTCATGTGGAGGTAAAAAACTCATCCTTGAGAATGAAATTAAAGAGGTATTAAAAGATACACAAAAGTTAGGTTTGATAATTGAAGTGAAAGAACTTAACTACATTGTTAATTTAAGTGTCTTGCAAAGTAGGGTTGAAAAAAGGTTCTACCCAATACTGGATGAATTAAAAAATAAAAAACAAAAAAATGACGCTCTTAAGCAGGCGTTGATTAACATTTTATTTTCCCAAAATATTGAAATTATTGACCTTTCTGATAAGCTTGAAAAATACGTTGATGAAAATGAAACAAGAGGAAGGAGGATAACTAATACCTATTTTTATGATCCAGAAAAAATTAAAGAAGAGTTCGGAATTGATTACATTTTAGGAATTAAAATTCAAAGCAACATTAACATAAAAAAAATTTCGAATAGGGTTAAAAGGGTATATTCCAGTGTTAAATTATCTTTTATTGACATATCTTCTAATGAATCTATAAAAAATTTAAGATTTTTTGAAAAGACTAATGTTAACAGAAATAAGAATATTAAAAATGATATTGATAAAATTAACACTGCAATTAATGATGCAATAGATAAGAACTTTCAAAAAATTAAACAAAAATGAACACATTAAAATATTTAATAGTTTTTTTAATTTTTTCTTCTAAGCTATATTCACAAGAGTTGATTTATTACAATCCGAATTTAAGTCCAGTTTTTAGAGTAGATGGAAATAAAATAAAGATAAAAGAGGTTAAAACTTTATTGTCTAGCAATCCAAAAGCTTCGAAATATTTCAATAAAGCTCTTTTTAATGAAGCAATTTTATATACAATATCTATTCCTTCCATCACTTATTTGAGTTATTGTATTTTTAATGTGAATGATAAAGAAAATTTAGAACAAAACTGGAACCTAATCGGATTGTCCATAGGTAGTCTTATTTTCTCGTTTTCACTAAAAATTGACAGAAATTTTAAAAAAGCTGTGGATGAATATAATGGTTTTGTGACCCAAAAGAAAAACTTTAGTTTGTCGTTCAATTATAATGGAAATAACGCTGGTGTCTCCCTTAAATGGTAAATTATAAAGGCTTAATTCCACTATGATGATAGAGTGCCCTAAATTTTAATTATCCTATTTTATGAAGCCTGTGATTTTAATTTTTTTTCTATCTGTGACTTTTTGTATCGGTCAAGAACAAAATATGGATTACAATGATAAAAAAAAGCGTCTTATTGATAATCTTTTTTTGGATTATAGTATTTCTAGAATTGATCTTAAATTAAAATTCAATATACCAGAGTTTACAAATCAACAATTGATTCTTGAAAGGAATATTCTCGATGGAACGCAGCATTCTTTTGACCTAAGTTATTTAATGAACGAATTTATTTCTTATGGCTTGAAATATTATTATTTTGATGGTTCTCAATACACAGGAGTTCAATACTATGAGGGCTTCTTAAGAGAGAATACCTCATTTTATAAAATGCACAATATTGCTCCTTTTTTTTCAATACAAACTTTATTTTTCAATGATAAACTTATCGTTAATTATTTGACTTCGTTGGGTATTTCTTTTTTTAATAAAACCAATATAATTGAGGATATGCTTTTTAAAATCAATTCTAAAGTATCCGAATTAGAAATTGGTTTGAAAATATTGTACCGCATCAACAAGAATTTATGCTTCGGTGTTACACGTGGAGTTATAAACGGTTCTTTTAAAAAGTTTATTAGAATAAACAATGGTATTTCGTCATCAGAAAGCTTTTCAGACGATGGTATTCATAGAACAAAAAGAGAGTATTACGGATTTGTCTTAAGATTACAATAAAAAGATCATGAAAAAACAAAGTATCATTTTTTTAGCTGCTACACTTTTTGAATGTACTAAAATCGAAATACCCTTTAACCCATTAGAGGGTAGTTGGAGAAAGTACCAACGAGTTTATGAATTTGAGTCAAATCCAAAAACTATAAAGTTTAACCTGGAAATTGACTTTTTGAGACCTTTAGACCCCACCATTGATAATGATATTGGAGACCCCCATTTCCCTTGCAATATTAACCAAAAAGAATACACTTTTACTGATACACATTATATTTTTTCTTTAAACAATAAGAATGATAATGGGGAATGCCAAATTGCTTATAACAGTGAATATTTCTATGAATTCTATCAAAAAAATGATTCATTAGTCAACATAATTCTTTACATAGAAAAGTTATATGACATGGGAAATTTAAAAGTCTTTGATATACCTGAATTTAGTTCTTCAAATGAAGCAATGTTTAAAGAGGATACACTAATCATTAGACTAAATTTAGATGAAAATGTAATGATTAATAAAAGAAAGCCAGTGGCAGCTTATTTGTATTTATTAAGAGACTAAAAAATGAAGAATAAATTCTTCTCTAATAATTAAAAAAAACTCCCTCTGGCGCGCGCCTGCCTTGTCGGCAGGCGGTAATACATCAAAATAGGAGTTTTGAATAAAAAAAACTTCCTGTCATTTTAAATCATAAAAAACTCCAATTCGGAGTTTTTGATTTTTGAATAATTTCAACATTTCAATGATTATATTGTTTTACAATTGATTTAATTTAAAAATAATTTGGTTTATAATATAAACTACTTTATATTTGAATATAATTTTAAAAAATCCTACTTATGAAAACACCCGATTTTACTCCTGAAGAAAGTCTAGCACTCATTGATGCCGTTATTAAACAAGCCAAAAATCGTTTTGATGAAAATGGTTTTGCCTTTATTCTATGGGGCATTGTCACTGCGCTTTGTTGTTTTGCACAAGCCTATTTGATCCATATTGGAAGGGGGGCTCAAAGCTGGTACCCCTATCTCATCATACCTTTGGTCAGTGTTTTTACCCTAGTGTTTTATGCGCGAAAAAAAGAGAACACAAAAAATCCTTTAAAAAGGGTTTCTTCTCGGCTTTGGTTATTTACGAGCATTAATATCATGATTATCGCCTTTGGCTTTTCCAATGAACTCAAAAGCCATCTCACCACCGTGATCTTGCTATTGTTGGGAATTGCTACCGCTGTTTCGGGTAGTTTTATCCGCAGTAGGTTGTTACTGTTTTGTGGCATCATGCTCAATCTGAGTGCTTTTGTTGCTTTTTATGTCCCCTGGAAACACCAACCCTTACTTATGGGAGTCGTGTCCCTTGTAGCATTTTTAATTCCGGGTATTGTTCTCCATCTAAAACACAAAAAAGAAAATGTATAAAAACTTGGACCCTTTATTACATGCGCCCTTACGTTTGGCCCTTGTTTCCTATTTAATGGCACATGGCAAAAGCAGTTTTAAAGAATTAAAACAAAAAACCGCTGCCACCTCAGGTAACATTAGCGTTCAACTTAAAAAACTGGAAGAAACGGGTTATTTGATTATTGAAAAAAGTTTTTTAGATAATTATCCTCTTACTCAAGTACACCTATCCCCCAAAGGTATCAACGCCTTTGAAAACTATGTTGCTGCATTAAAAAAATATATTCTATAAGTTTTGGAATGGCAAAAAAAACTTCCCGCTTTCCAGCGGGAAGTTAGGGGGGAATGATCAACCCAACCATCCCTCTCGATCCAAACTTCGGTATTGGATGGCCTCTGCCACATGATCTTGCAGTACTGCCACCTCCCCCTCCAAATCGGCTATGGTGCGCGCCACTTTTAGTATACGATCATACGCCCGCGCCGAAAGCGACAGGCGTTCCATGGCGCTTTTTAAAAGTTGTTTTGAACCGACTTCTAAAACACAATACTTGCGGATTTGACGCGTACTCATCTGGGCATTGTAATGGGTGTTGGGCAACGATTTAAAACGTTCCGTTTGTCGTTGCCGCGCTTGGGTCACTCGCGCTCGAATGACCTCCGAAGACTCCGCAGGTCTTGTTTCCGATAATTTTTCAAAAGGAACGGGTTCTACTTCTATATGCAAATCAATGCGATCCAGCAAAGGCCCAGAAATCTTGCTCATATAGCGTTGCATTTCCATGGGCGAAGGACCCAATTTGGAATGCGGATCGTTAAAAAATCCCGAGGGACTCGGGTTCATACTGGCCACCAACATAAACGAAGCGGGATAGGTCACCGTAAATTTTGCTCTGGAAATGGTAACCTCACGATCTTCCAACGGTTGCCGCATGACCTCCAATGCCCCTCGTTTAAATTCGGGAAGTTCATCCAAAAACAAGACACCGTTGTGTGCCATCGATATTTCTCCCGGTTGTGGATAGGCACCCCCGCCCACCAACGCAACATCCGATATGGTATGATGGGGCGAACGGAAAGGACGAACACTCACCAAACCCTTGTTTTTAATCTTTCCCATCACCGAATGAATTTTGGTGGTTTCCAAAGCTTCTTGCAAACTCATTGGTGGCAGTATGCTCGGCAAACGTTTGGCCAACATGGTTTTCCCAGCTCCCGGCGGACCTATGAGGATGATGTTATGTCCTCCGGCGGCAGCAATCTCCATACACCGCTTGATTCCCTCCTGTCCCTTGACATCCGAAAAATCGTGTTCGGGATATTTCAGTTGTTTTTGAAATTCGGTACGGGTATCTACCACTGTGGGTTCCAACGCTTGTTTTTTATCAAAAAAAGCAATGACTTCGGTCAGATGTTGTACCCCATAGACCGCCACATTTTTAACGATGGCGGCTTCTAAAGCATTTTCTTGAGGAAGAATAAAACCGGTAAAACCATCATTTAAAGCCTGAATGGCAATGGGTAAGGCACCTTTGATAGGTCGTATACTGCCGTCTAGTGACAATTCTCCCATAATGATATAGTGTTCTAATCCGGTTGCTGCAATTTGACCAGAGGCTGCCAAAATACCGATTGCCAACGGCAAATCATAGGCCGATCCTTCTTTGCGAATGTCAGCAGGTGCCATGTTGATGGTGATTTTTTTTCCCGGAAGTTTATACCCAATATTGGTGAGCGCAGCGGCAATCCTAAAGTTGCTTTCTTTGACGGCATTATCCGGCAATCCCACCAAGTGATATCCCACCCCTTGACCTATATTTACTTCGATGGTAATCAGATTGGCTTCTACACCAAAAACAGTACTGCCAAATACAGAGACTAACATAAATAAGACTTGGACTTTTAAATATACACTTTTCTCTCAATTCTAAAAAACATAAGTTTTAATCCCTGATGGAGGACGCTATCATTTCCCTATATTTAACTCAAATGTTTCCTTTTTATGAGAATTTTCGCACTTCTAATTTTTTCTTCTGTTCTATATCAATGTCAATCTTCAATTCCACAAAAAGGAAGTCAAGACTGGGCATTCCCGTATTTTAAAAAGGTGGATTCGGTCAATCCTATTTTGGAACCTTCCCCCGATTTAAAATTCATTGACCCCATGACCCAACAGCAAGTGGCATGGGAAAAACGCAATGTTTTGAATCCGGCAGCAGTGGTTCGGAATGACACGGTTTTTCTTTTGTATCGCGCTCAAGATGAATGGGGTACTTCCCGTATTGGCTTGGCATACAGCACCAATGGAACCGAATTCACCAAAAAAGAACAACCCATTTTTTTTCCTGAAAAAGATGCCCAAACGCCTATGGAATGGAACCTCCGAAAGGAAGCAGGAAAACCCTATGATCTGGATTGTGTGTCTTGCTATTTTGACGGAGTTGAAGACCCGAGAATCATACTTACGGAAGCAGGAACCTATCTCATGACCTATACGGCTTACAATGGAAAAACTGCCCGTTTAAGTAGTGCCTCTTCTCCCGACCTCATCCATTGGACCAAACACGGCTCGGTGTTAAAAGCAGAAAAATACAAAGACTATTGGTCAAAATCGGGGGCGATTGTCACAGAACGGATAGGGCAACAACAAGTGGCTAAAAAAATTGATGGGAAATACTGGATGTATTTTGGAGATACCCAACTTTTTATGGCGCAGTCGGAAGATTTAATCCATTGGGAAGCTGCTGAGAATGCGGAAAACGGCGCTTTAATTGAAGTACTGCATCCCAGAAAAGGGTTTTTTGACAGCCGTTTGGTAGAACCGGGACCCTATGCACTGTATACCGAAAAAGGCATCCTTTTGATTTATAATGCCAGTAATGCCGCCAACTTTAATGATCCCAACTTACCACCCTTTACCTATGCGGCTGGGCAAGCTCTTTTTGATAAAAATAAACCCTACAAACTGATTGACAGAACCCCTTCCTATTTTATTTATCCCGACAAAGACTACGAAAAAGTGGGCGAAGTGAATGAGGTTTGTTTTGTAGAAGGGCTCGTCTATTTTAAAGATCAATGGTATTTATACTACGGTACTGCGGACTCCAAAATTGCCGTTGCGGTGTTTGATCCCAAGAAATAAACGCACCGATTTTTACAACAAATCACTTTCCGAAATAAATTTTATTTTTAATTTTAATACTATTACGATCCTCCGCATGAGGAGATTCCCAAATTTAAAATCCATTTTTATGCCCTTTTCTGCAGACCAACTAAACTCAGCGAATTCGCGCAAAGATCTGATTGCCATCGCCGACGCACATAAAATTGACATTAGTAACGCCTTAAAAAATCTTCAATATGAGATCGAACTCCAAAAACTACAGAGCGAATTGGTCAACTTGCAACAGTGGATTAGTAAAAAGGGGTTGCGGGTGGCGGTTATTTTTGAAGGTAGAGACGCCTCTGGAAAAGGAGGAAGCATCAAACGTTTTAAGGAACATTTAAACCCGCGGAATTCTAGAGTGGTAGCACTCAACAAACCTACCCAAGTGGAAAAAGGACAATGGTATTTTAGAAGGTATATTAAAGTTTTGCCCAATCCCGGCGAGCTTGTTTTTTTCGATCGCAGTTGGTACAATCGTGCGGTGGTAGAACCCGTGATGGGTTTTTGTACCCAAGAGCAGTACGACACTTTTATGCTACAAATTCCGGAGTTTGAACATCTGCTCTATGAAGATGGAGTCATCGTTATCAAATTTTGGTTTTCTATTTCCAAAGAAGAACAAAAAAAACGATTTGATTCCAGATTGAACGATCAATTAAAACAATGGAAGTTTAGCCCAGTGGATTTAAAAGGGCAAGAACTGTGGGATCAATATACTCATTACAAAGAACTGATGTTTAGAAAAACGCACAACAGCTTTAGTCCTTGGATTATTGTCAAGGGAGATGATAAAAAAGTGGCGCGTTTGGAGAGTTTGCGTTATCTCCTCTCACAATTTGACTATCCCAAAAAAGGTGCTAGTGGGATTGAATGCGCACCCGATCCCGATATTGTGCAACGCTATCATCGAAACACCGTACAAATTGACATCTAAACCATGGAGAAGTTAACCCCACACGAACTCGATTTAATCAATTCTAAACTCGGTCTTAAAATTTTACTCAATCGCAGTAAAACAGAGCTCAAAAAAGTTTTGGAACGCATCGCCTATGAAAACAAACTCATCGGACTTCAAAAAGACATGATCAAGCTCCAGCAATGGGTAATTGAAAAGGATAAAAAAGTTGTTGTTCTATTTGAAGGAAGAGATGCCGCAGGAAAAGGGGGTGCCATCCGGCGCGCCATTCAACATCTCAATCCCAGACACCTCCAAGTAGTTGCGTTGGATGTGCCTTCAGCAGACGAAAAGAAGCAGTGGTTTTTTCAGCGGTACATCAATCACCTTCCTAAACCCGGGGAAATTGTTTTTTTCGACCGCAGTTGGTACAATCGTGCAGTGGTGGAACCAGTGAATGGTTTTTGCACCCAAAAGCAATATGAAACCTTTATGGGGCAGGTCAACGAATTTGAGAAAATGTTGATTGAATCTGACACCTATTTAATCAAAATCTATTTTTCTATATCAAAAGAGGAACAAGCCAAACGTTTTGAAGAAATCAAAACAAACCCTTTAAAACAATGGAAAATAACTCCCGTAGACCTCAGAGCACAAGAACTATGGGATACTTATACACATTATAAAAAAATGATGTTTGCTAAAACCCATTCGGCGCATGCCCCTTGGCATATCATTGAAGCCAATCCAAAAATGAACGCACGATTGGAGGCCCTTGAACTGATATTAAATACAATTCCTTACGAATCTAAAAATTGAAATACTGTGCCTTGGGTGCCTTCGAAAAACGTTCCAGTCCTTCTTGAAGCCATTTTTTAAAAGTGGGAACATTGGAATACTGGAGTGATCCGTTGAGCAAGCTCCCATTGGGGTGCATTTGTATATAATAAGGTTGCGAAGCGGTGTTGAAATTGATGGCTTGAAACGTAGCCCATTTTTTTCCCACGGTATTGATTTCTTTGATTCTACCATCGGGATATTGATAGTTGAACGTTTCGGTTTCTGAGAGTTTTTTTCGGTCGTCTACATACAACGAAATAATGATGTAATGCTCTTTCAACAGGGCAAATACCTCCGGATCGGCCCACACATTTTCTTCCATTTTTCTACAATTGACACAGGCCCAACCGGTAAAGTCCAGCAGCATGGGCTTGTATGCCTGTAGTGCTGCCTCCCGCCCTGTTTCATAATCCTTAAAACAATTCAATCCCAACGGACAATCGGAAACACCGGGCTGAATACTATAAAATTCTGGAGGTGGAAATCCACTCAACAATTTTAAGGTATTCTCTTTTGAAAAAAGTCCCACCACCAAAAAAGCAGTAAATAAAAGTGTTAATGCGGCAAATGCCAATCGCGGTTTTCCCAAGGGTTGCTTTGCTTCGTGTTTAAAACGATATAGCCCAAATAAATAGAGGCTTAGAAGCAGTGCAATCAGTGCCCAAATTCCGATAAATACTTCCCGCTTTAACAAATTCCAATGCGCAACTAAATCTGCATTGGAAAGGAATTTTAGTGCAAGTGCCAACTCCAGAAATCCTAAAACCACTTTTACTGTTGTCATCCATCCCCCCGATTTGGGCAAGGCTTTTAGGCTGTTTGGAAATAAGGCAAATAATCCAAAAGGCAATCCAAGGGCAATACCAAAGCCCAACATTCCTGCCGTCAGTTGGACTGCTCCTCCATCGGCCGTGAGCGATCCCGCCAAGAGCGAACCCAATATGGGTCCGGTGCATGAAAAAGACACGATGGCCAAAGTGAGTGCCATAAAAAAGATGCCTATTCCGCCCCTGAAGCCTGTAGCTTGATCCGAACGACTCCCCCATTGTGCCGGAAGGGTTAATTCATAAAAACCGAAAAATGAAAAAGCAAAAAACACAAAGACCCCAAAAAAGATCAGATTTAGTGTCACATTGGTGGCAATGGTGTTTAAAATTTCAGGGTTTAAAGAGTCTATAAAATGAAAGGGCAAACTCAACAAACCATAAATAAAAATGATGAAAAAAGTATAAAGCAAGGCATTGCTAACCCCTTTGGAACGGGAAGTGGCTTGTTTAAGGAAGAAGGAGACCGTCAAAGGAATCATCGGAAAAACACAAGGGGTCAAAAGGGCGAGCAGCCCTCCGATAAATCCTAAAAAGAAAATGTTCCAATGCGAATTTGAGGCTTCTTCCGTGAGGACACTGTCCAAAAATTCGGTTTGTGTCAACGGTAGTTGCATGGCAGCAGCAAGTGTTTCGCTTCGTTCATCAGTGGTCAACGAACTGACGGCTTCTTTTCCATCGAGAGAAAAAACAAAGGTTTCTGATCGAAAAATGCATAGCTCATCATCACAAGCTTGATAATTAACCTCCACAGCAAGCTGGGTCAAATTGCCATCGGTCACTTCAATTTCCTGCTGAAATTTTGCTTGCAGGTCAAAAAAAGATAGGTCCATTTGAAAAACCTGATCAAAGGCTGTAATCGTTTCACTTTCGTTAACCCCTCCGAGACGTTTGTAACCCATTTCATCGAAGATAAATTCGGTAGGTAAGGCGCCCCCCTCTTCCAAAAACTGGGAATACAAATGCCAATGCGGTGCAATAGTAGCTTCAAAAACAAGCGTAAAGCGATTTTCCTCTCCTTTTTCAACTGAAGTATTCCAAACCACCGGTTCCACACTTTGCGCAGCCATTAAGTGGGTCCAGATAAAAAATAAAAGGTATCTTACTTTCATAGTTGTTTTATTAATAGGAGGTTTATCGTATCCGCTTGGGCGGAAAATCTTCGGTCGCAGCGTTTGCCAACCACCCAAACCACTTGATCTTCCGAGCACAACAACCATTGTTGTTCTTTTTCCAAGGAAGTATATTTTTCGTCTTTAAAAAACTTACTGAGCAATTTTTTTCCACGCATTCCTGTGGGGTAAAAATAGTCTCCTTTTTGGTATTTACGCACGGTTAAAGGAAACTTTAACAGGGCTGCATTCAAGGCTGCCTCAGTGGTTTCCCATAAACGAAAATCCTCACCTGAAAGCAGCTTCCACTCCCAATTTACGGGTAATTCCGTGGAAGGTGTTGTAAGCGTAAAAGAATATGACTCTTCTTCCCGAATTGCGATCTTCACCAACAAAAGTTGCTCGCGATCTCGAATCAATCGATGGGAAGAGGACAACAACGCTTTACCGGGCTGAGCCTGCATCAATTTATGAACTTCCACAGCGGAAAATCCATAGGGAGTAAACCAATGATGGAGACAAAACGATAACGGAGCAATATTGCTCAGTTTTTGAAGGGAAATATGGATTTGATCTAATTTTTCTTCAAACACCTCATTTCGCTTTTCATCCAAAGCATACCGAACAAATTCCTCTGCATCTTGCAGATGCTTTAGGGTAGTCTGAAAATTCTGTAAACTATTGGGAACGATTTGTTCCAAAGCCGGGATGACATGATGACGAAGGGCATTGCGAACATAGGTATCGCTTTGATTGGAAGCATCTTCTCTCCAGAGTAACGCATTCGCCTCTGCATACGATTGTATGGCTGCCCTAGAAAATGGCAACAAAGGACGCAGTATTTGTTTCGTTTCCCCTATTCCACTCAATCCAAAAAGACCGGTGCCTCTAACGGTGTTGATCAGAAAAGTTTCCCACTGATCATTCAAATGATGCGCCGTAAGCAAGCGGTCAAAGCCGTAATTTTCCAACAAAGAAAAAAACCAGTTATAGCGCAATTCTCGGGCGGCCAATTGGGTGTTTTTTTTGTGCGCTAGCCCGTATTGTTGGGTTGCCAATCGAACACTGAAAAAAGTGATGCTGTGGGATTGACACCATTTTTTGACAAAAACGGCGTCCTTATCGCTTGCCGAACCACGGAGTTGAAAATTGCAATGCGCTACGGCAAAATCAATTTTTGCCTCCAACAACAACTGTCCCAAAACCATGGAATCGATACCGCCACTGTGCGCCAGCAACAATTTCTCCGATTTCAAATTGGGATATTCCTTTTGGATAAACGCTAAAAATTCAGCTTTCACAAAACAAAGGTATAAGAAAGAAACACAAAAAAAAGCTTAAAAAAATTGCGTAAAAGTGAAAAAATATTTTGCACTTAAAAAAAAATGATAGACTTTTGCGTTTCATATGTTCGAAAATAGTTTACATACAAACGTTGCAAATGCTGCTGCACAGCCAATCCGCAGCCCGCGTCGTCGCCCCTTTGGGGTGTAATTATTTTATGGAGTATGGTGAGCCCTTCTCCCTCGACGAACAAACACAATTCCAATTACCTTTTTTTATCATCCATGAAAATAGAACTTGCGCAAGCAAAACATATTAAATATGCCCAAACCATAAGCGTTTGTATAGACGATTCTGCTAAGGTTCGCGGCACCGGAATCGCACGGCGAACCCCGGAATACATTGCTACCAAAATTGAAAATGGCAATGCAGTAATTGCCTTGGAAGGCGACACGTTTGCAGGATTTTGTTATATCGAAGTTTGGGGGCACGGAAAATTTGTCGCCCACTCGGGCCTGATCGTAGCACCAGAATACCGTGGCAAAGGATTGGCTAAAAAAATCAAGGGTGAAGTTTTTAATTTATCCCTCAAGAAATATCCCGAAGCCAAAGTTTTTGGGATTACCACCGGGATGGCAGTGATGAAAATCAATTATGAATTGGGTTATAAACCCGTTCATTTTTCGGAGTTGACCGATGATCCTGATTTTTGGAAAGGCTGTCAGACCTGCAAAAATTACGATGTATTAACCCGCACCGAACGGCAAATGTGTTTGTGTACCGGGATGCTATACGATCCTAATAAAAAAAATAAACCCAAAAAATTAAATTTAACGGTAGCCGAAAAAATCAAAAAGCTGAAAGAGGCTATTTTGCTTAAAAACAAAAAAGCGTAATATAATTTTCAATGGGTTGCGAAGCTTTAGGGTTATAAATAAATGTGACTTTTAAAAAAATATTAAAATAAAAAGATGAAAAAAACCAAACTCGTACTGGCCTACAGCGGTGGATTAGATACGTCGTATTCCCTTAAAAGACTTTCCAAAGAAGGTTACGAAGTACACGCTGTGAGTGTAAATACCGGAGGTTTTAGCAAAGAAGAAATCCAAAAAATAGAAAAAAAGGCCTACGAAATGGGTGCCTTTACCTATGAAAACATCAATGCACTCCCCTCTTTTTACGAGCGGATTGTGAAATATCTGATTTTTGGTAATGTATTGAAAAACAACACTTATCCCCTTTCGGTGAGTGCCGAAAGGATCGTTCAAGCCATGGAAATTGCCCACTATGCTAAAAAGATTGATGCTGCCTATATTGCCCATGGAAGCACTGGTGCCGGCAATGATCAAGTGCGTTTTGATATGACTTTTCAAATTTTGGCTCCCGAAATAAATATCATTACGCTGATCCGAGATGAACAATTGTCTCGAGAAGATGAAATTGCCTATCTCAAAGCAGAAGGTGTTGATATTCCTTGGGAAAAGGCAAAATATTCGATCAATCAAGGACTGTGGGGCACCAGTGTAGGTGGGAGTGAAACCCTTACCTCTAAACTTCCGCTGCCTGAAGACGCCTATCCCAGTCCACTGACGCAAAAAGAAACCACGACCGTCCAATTGGAATTTACGGAAGGAGAACTCACCGCATTCAATGGACAAAAAGACACTTCCATTGCGTTGATTCAACAATTGCATGAGCTTGCAAAAACCTATGCCATTGGCAGAGACATCCATGTGGGTGACACCATCATTGGAATCAAAGGGCGGGTAGGTTTTGAAGCCGCAGCTCCTTTAATCATTATCAAAGCGCACCATTTGTTGGAAAAACACACCTTGAGCAAATGGCAACAATTCCAAAAGGAACAATTGGCCAATTTCTATGGGATGCAATTGCACGAGGGACATTATTTGGATCCCGTCATGCGGGATTTGGAAGCTTTTATGCAAAGCAGCCAAAAACGGGTTTCGGGAACTGTGGACGTTCGACTCCACCCCTACCGTTTTGAATTATTGGGCATCACTTCCCCCAACGATTTAATGCAAGTGGATTTTGGAAGTTATGGCGAAATGAACAAGGGCTGGACCGCCGCAGAAGCCAAAGGATTTATCAAAATCGCTTCCAATGCGGCTAAGATCTATCAACATATCGAAAAAAAATCATAAGATGAAAACAGTAGGTATTATTGGAGGTTCCGGCTATACCGGAGGGGAATTAATTCGAATCGTAGCCCAGCACCCGGCTTTGGAACTGGAATTTGTTTACAGTAGCACCCGAGCAGGAAAAAACATTAGCAGCGTTCATCCCGATTTGCTGGGAAGCGTTGACATTGTTTTGACAGACCGAGTCGATCCGGAAGTTGATGTCGTTTTTTTGTGTTTAGGACATGGAAAATCCGCCGCCTTTTTGGAGCAAAATGCTTTTTCCGAAAAAACGGTCATCATCGATTTGAGCAATGACTTCCGATTAAAAAAAGATGCTGTTTTTAAAGATCGAACCTATGTGTATGGTTTACCTGAATTGAACCGCACAGCGATAGAAAAAGCCAACGCCATTGCCAATCCGGGGTGTTTTGCCACGGCGCTTCAATTGGCCCTGTTGCCCTTTGCAGAAAAAATTGGTTTTACAGACGCCGTGCATATCAATGCCATTACAGGGAGTACGGGAGCCGGTGTAGGGTTGAGTGCCACCAGTCATTTCAGTTGGAGAAACAACAATATTTCCTGGTACAAACCCTTTACCCATCAACATTTGGGTGAAATTCACCAAAGCATCCAACAAGTGGGAAAAGATGTTCCCCTCTATTTTATGCCGCAGCGGGGAGATTTTACGCGAGGGATTTTTGCCACCTTGTACACCCCCTACAAAGGCAGCTTGGAAGCTGCCCAAACTATTTATAAAACCTATTATCAAAATCATCCTTTCACTCAAGTTTCGGAGCAGGAAATCAGCTTAAAACAAGTGGTCAACACAAACTTTTGTCATTTACATTTACACCAACATGAGGACGTCTTGTTGATTACTAGTGTGATTGACAATTTGGTGAAAGGAGCTTCCGGACAAGCGATACAAAATTTGAATCTGCTCATGGGCTGGGAAGAAAACTTAGGGCTACAACTAAAAGCCTCCATTTTTTAAACATACAGAATTATGAAAATTGCCATTATCGGAACCGGAAATTTAGGATTAAGTATTGCAAAAGGTTTAGTCATCAATAACGCATATACTTCCTTATACCTCACCAAAAGAAATACAAGTTCCCTAGAAAAATGGAACGACTACGACAATGTGGTGGTCACCAACGACAATGTGAAAGCGATTCAACAGTCCGACATTCTAATCTTTGCGGTGCAACCCAGTCAATTCAACCGAATTTTAGAAAGTATACAAGCCCACCTCACCGAAAAGCATGTGCTTATTTCTACCATTACAGGTTACAGCATCGAACGGATGGAAGCTACGGTAGGTTCCGAATATCCCATTATCCGAGCCATGCCCAATAC
>Ga0255769_10000508_pt1 | contig 46165 bp, 21 predicted proteins | sample 041ome_9_FD_179637 | JGI IMG/M metagenome (GOLD analysis project Ga0255769, IMG submission 179637) | Coastal salt marsh microbial communities from the Groves Creek Marsh, Skidaway Island, Georgia - 041413US metaG (version 2) | ecosystem: Environmental > Aquatic > Marine > Intertidal zone > Salt...
GCTTCCGCCGCCGCGCGCGAAAGGGTTCCGCGGGTCGTCGAGGCCGACGACGGGTAACTTTCCTCCTCCGGCGGACGCTTTGCTTCGACTGGAGAGCAATAACGCCGAGCTTTGCGTGCGTCGCTGGTGACCGGTGAAGAGTAAGCTTCCTGCCACCGCGCCTCCCGCGCGGTGTTGGCTTTTTTTCGCGCTGTTGGTGGTGGAAGTAGTAGTCGTCGACGTATTTTTGTTGCTCGACGATGGAACGTCAGATGTCTGACCGCCGCCGCCGCGTTGGGGTTGCTTGTTAGAATACAACGCCGGCGACGGTAACAACTGCTGCTGCTGCGACGGAAGATGATTACTCTTACCACCAGCGGAACCATTCACGTTACCGAGTAAAGATGTTCGCTTGGACGACGACGGCGGAAGTCCTCCTCCTCCTCCTGCTCCTCCTAGGAATGGGGTGGTTGAAACGGTGAATGAAGATAGCTGCTTCCTGAGTTCGTCGATCTGCTTTTGTTTGTCTCGACTGTCGCGTTGATACATTGCTCTCGCCTGCCTTTCGTTTGCGAGTTGCTTGACGAGTTCGACTTCTCGAGTTGACTCCGAGTGTTGATGTTGGTCGTCGCCGGAGAGCGACGAAAGCGCGTTGTCGCCGTTGAGCGGTTCCAAAATACTCCCTTTCTTTTTGTTGCCTTTTTTTGCCGACGAAGTTTTCGGCGATGGAATCGAAGAAGAGGACGGTTTCGGCGACGCCGTTGCGCTCTCTTCTAACTCCTTCACGCGAAGTTCTAAAGTCGCCGCGTTCGCTTTCGATAGCTTCAATTTTCTTTCGGCGTCTTCGCAGCGCTTTTGCAGCGCCTTGGTTGCCGCCGGATCAGAAGAAGACGGCGACGGAGGTGGTGGTGGAACGACAACCTTCTTTTGTTGCTTTTTCGCCTCACTCTCCGCTTTCTCCACGTCTTTTTGCAACTTTTGCGTTTTCGCTTCCAAAGAGATGATCTTTGATTGCAACCGAGCGTTTTCTTTTTGCAACTCTTTCGCGTTCTTGGACGCCTCCTCCGAGATAGTCTTCGACGCTTCGAGCGATTTGATGCGCGCAATATTCTCCGCGTTCTTCTCTGAACTCGAATTGATTTCGTTTGTTAAACTTTCCACTTTCGACAACAACATTTTCTTTTCGCTTTCCAACGCTTTCTTCTCCTCTGCGAATTTCTTGGATTCAATCTCAAACTTCTTCGTCTCTTCCTTGGCGAATTTAATCGATTCCGCTTTCGTGCCTTCCAAAAGTTTGATTTGCTGCTTCAATCCGTCGATCTCTTTGATTTGAGCTTCCAACGCTTTCTTCTCCTCTGCGAATTTCTCGGATTCAATCTCAAACTTCTTCGTCTCTTCCTTGGCGAATTTAATCGATTCCGCTTTCGTGTCTTCCAATACTTTAATTTGCTCCTTTAACCCGTCCATCTCTTTGATTTGAGCTTTCATCGCTTCGCATTCTTTTTGCGATTGCTCCAACATCGCCATCGCGTTTTGCGAAGCGGCGACGGCGATGCTTTCTTTCGCCTCGAGCGTCGCGGTCTTTTCGGCGCTCTCGGAAAGGTCCTCAACTCGAGTTTTTAACGTGGTGATTTCCTCCTTCAAGTTCTCGTTTCGTTCAATCAGCTGCGAGTTTTTCTCTTCCAACGCTTTCGTTTTGGATTCCATCTCTTTCTTGACGGCTTCCAACGCCGCCGCCGCCGACGCCGAGGAGTCCTCCTTTTCGCCGCTCATCAAAAGCTGCTCCTTCAACTGGGCCATCTCTTTCTCCGCTGCAGTCAGCAAACTCTGCTTCTCCAAAGCTTTCTCCAGCGTTTCTTTCAACTCCTTCTTCATCGCCGTCGCGCTTTCTTTCGCTTTTTCGCTCTCTTTTCGTTCTTGCACCAACTCTTCGTTCAATCCTTCGATTTGCTTCTTGTTTGCTTCCATCACTTTGCTTCGCTCGTCGTCCATCGTCTTCAACACCTGAATCATCTCCTCGTGCTTCGCCGATTTCGCTTTCTCTGTATCGATTATCTTTAACATTTCCTCTCTTTCGGTTTGAAACGTCTCGCTCTCATCCTTTCGCCTTTTCAGCTCTTCGATTTCCTCTTCTGCTTTTTGCAACTTCAAGCACGCCTCCAGCGCTTCGTCCTGCGACTTCTTCACAGTCGTCTTGGCGTCTCGCAATTCTTCGAGTTCTTTGTTCAACAAGTCGACATCTTCTTTGTGCTTTTGCAGATTAGCATTTATCAACGTTTTTAGTTCTTCTACTTCCGTGGCTCGGGTTAACGTCTCCGTCGCTTTCCTATCGTTCAAGTCCTTCACGTCTTTTCTCAGTTTCGCAATCACTTTATCTTTTTCCTCGGATATGTCGGCTACTTTTTTCGAGAGGTCTTCCGTCGCCTTTCGAGCCTCGTCGCGCTCTTGTCGAAGTTCGATGACAGCTACAGATTCCGTTTCGTTTTTATCTGGAGAGTTTTTAGAAGGAGGCGTCGAAGTTTCCATCGGTGATTTCTTCGTCAACAAACTCGCGAAAAATTCTTGCTGGCTTTTACTCGCCGAGAGTTCGTTGTCGTTGACGGAGGAGTCGAAGGAGGACGATTTCGACGGCGTTCCGACGGGCGTTTTGAAGCCTGCTCCTTCTGCTTGCCTTTCTGCGAACGCTTGCGGATTTTTCTTTGCGTCTTCTAATCGGTCTTTCAATCTGCTGGCTTCTTTTTGCGAAATGCGCGCTTCGCTTCGTGCTTGTTTCAAAGCCAAGCGGTTCTTTTCGAGCTCTTCCCGCATGGTTTTGAGTTCTTCTTGTTCTTCCGCACTCGTTGAAGGAGAAGGAACGGCGGCAACTGAGGATAGTTCTTGCTTTTGTTTCTCAGCAGCAGCGGCGGCGGCATCTGCGATGGCTTTCTTCGCTTCGCTCTCCGCTTTTTCCACCGCTTTTTTCGCGTCTTCGTTCGCTTTCGCCATCAACGCTTCCCACCGCTCATTTGCTTTCTTCTCCGTCTCGGCCACTCGATCGTCCGCGCTTTTCTTTGCCATCTCTAGTGCTTTTTCCATCTCATCTCTCTCCTTCGCGTCTGTTTCAGTCCTTTTCGTTTCGAGCGATTCTTTTTCTTTAGCCCATTTCGCCTTTTCTTTTTCCATCGCTTCTTTCTCCGCTTTCAGCGCGTCTTTCTCTTTCTTCAATCTTTGCGCTGCGTTTTCATCCGCGCGTCCCAAGGCTGCAGCTAAACGACCACTCGTCGCCGCCGCCGCTTTGAGTTGCTGATTTTCTGTTCGTAAACGTTCGACTTCTTCTTTTAATTCGATGCTGCTAGTGTCTTTCGATTTCGAAGGCGTCGTCGTCGTCGTCGTCGTCGTGGGCATCAAGCCGCTCGGAGGAGTATTTGACGATTTTGTCGGCGTCGGCGAATTTTCGTGTTTCATCGGTGAGTGCGCTTTCGGTGGTTGCACCGTTTGAGAAATAGTTCGATCGATTTTCGTTTTCGATGGGTTTTTTGCGTTGTTGCTGCTTTCGGGCGTCTCGTTGCCGCCGCTCTTGTTATTCTTTTGCGTCTGCGCCTGCGAAGAAGGCGAAGAAACCGGCGTCCCGTCTTTGCGTTGAAGTCTGCTAAACACGTCACCTTTTTCTGGAGTTGAACTCGTCGCTTTCCCACTTGCGTTCGTCTCGCTGACACCACTGTTGTTGTTGTTGTTGTTGTTGTTGTTGTTGTTGTTGTTGTTGTTGTCATTGTTGTTCTTCTTCTTGTTCTTCTTCTTCCCCTCGGGAGTGGCGATAGCACTTTTCGTTGTTGTCGTGGTCGTCGTCGTCGAAGACGGCGCGTTCGTATTATTACTATTCGCTTTCTCTTCTTGCGGAGATTTCTTAGCAGCGGGACTCTTCTTCTCGTCGTCTCCCGATGTCAATCGATCGAACACGCTCGGTTTACCCGTGTTGTTCTTGTTCTTGTCATTTTTCTTAGCGCTCGCGGACTCGTCGGTTTCCAAGCCGGCGCCCGATTTCCCGGACTTTTTCGACGCTCCATCTTCGTCGGGTTTCTTCTTCTGCTTACTCTTGTCCTCTTCCGGCGTTTTTATCGCCGCCGTTGTCGCGACATCGGACGACGACAGCGAGTCCCGCGAACCTCCTTTTTCGCCCTTCGCTTGCGGCGAGGTGAACAAATACGTCGCCGTCGATCCTATGACGCTACCAACCATCCCAAATAAACCTTTGTTGTTGTTATTGTTGTTATTATTATTACTATTATTATCATTATCACGCGCAGTAGTGGCGGCAGACTTGTCGTCTTCCTCTTTCTCATCTTGCCGCGATTGCTTCACCGGCGTCGGCGACTCTTGCGGCGCGACTAACTTTACGCCGGCGTTGCTTTTGTTCTTACTATTATTACTATTAGTAGTAGTAGTTGTAGTTGTATTAGTAGTAGTAGCAGCAGCAGCAGTAGCAACAGAAGTAGCGGCGGTGTCGCTGTTCTTCTTCTTCTCCGCCCGTCCTCCGCGACCCGCTTCTTCTTCTTCTTCCTCCTTCTTTGAAGAAGAATTCGACGAATTCGCCGCGCTTTCCTTCTTCTTCGGCGCTTTAATCGCGATCGCCTTTGAAAACTTCTTCGCGGTCGCGATCGGCGTGATTCCAATCTGTCTCGCGTGTAAGTCCGTTTGAAACGCGTCGTGCGGTTCCAGCGTTGATGCCATCATCGCGCCAGGAAAAGCGTTTGATTTTGATTTTGCACCGGCGTCGTCGGTGTCCGCATCGGTCTCTTTCTTGCCGCCGCTTCCCCGAGGAACAAACGCGGACGCGGACGGGGTTAAAGCCATCAGTAGTAGTAGCAGTAGCAGTGGCGTATCTTCCGATAATTTCTCTCTTTTTTTGTCTCTCTTTCTGACTCTCTCTCTGCTGCTCAAGCGTGTGCGTCTTCTTTTCCCGCGTGGCGTTTTTACATAAATGTGCGGAATTTGAAAAGCGGAAAAAATGGAAAAACGCGCGAACGCGTTCGCGCACTCGCGGGAGAGAGAGACATTGGATAATCAAAATCGCATTTCTTTCTTTCAAAGAACTGCGTTGTACGTATACAGAATCTGTGCGTTGTTCAAAACGGTGTTGAGCTATGCGCTAGTTTACTATTTATATGTGCGCCGTTTTTAAGCTACTCTCTCGCTCGCGCGCGCTCTACGACTAGAGAACGCCGGCTAAGCGCAAGGATTCCGCGGAGAGCGGAGGAGATGCTTTTGTTGCTGTCGATGATGATGATGATGTGGCCGCAACCGCTACTTTTAGCTGTGAGTTATTGTTTTCGTTTTCGTTTTTGTCTCTATCGTCGTCGTCGTCGTCGTCGTCTCTCGGTTGGAGTCCTACGCTTCGCGCGACGATTTCCTCCGCCGGTATCGACCAGCGTTCGATGATTGTTTCCCGTCCCCTCGTCGCCGTCGTCGTTCGCTCGACGGACGGGAGCAAAAAGCGCGTCGTTTCCTTTCCTCCTCGCGCACTGCTGCTGCTGCCCACGACGTCTCCTCCGTTTTCCTCCTCTCGTTCGTCGCCTCGTCTTCGATGAAGCTCCATCATCCGGTTCGTTTTCAGTCTCTCCAGCAAGTCCCGGACTCGCCGCACGTCTTCGTCCAACCGCGCGTTACGCTCGCGCAAAATCTTTTCCCTCCTGTTGTTGTTATCATCATCTTTGTTTCCTTCGTCTCCAACAAAACCTATCATCGTCTCTTCTCCGGAAGAGAAAAGCGCCTTCGCGTCCAGCTCGAAAAACTCCTCCTCTTCTTCTCTTTCTTCTTCTTCTTCTTCTTCTTTCGTGGTAAACGGAGACTTCTTTTCGAAGAGTAAACCTCTCCTCTTCCTCACCCCGTTGCTCGTCAGCGCGCGGTCGTACTTTTCCATCAATCGTTTGTATTCTTCTTTGTCTTCTTCTTCTTTCTCTTCGTCCGTCGAAGAACTCTCTCTCCTCCGCGCGTGCATAGTTTTGCCGCTTTACGAGTACAAAACTTTCAAAAATGTGCGCGAAAGAAGACGCACTCTTTTCCCCAACAACGACAACAAAAACGCCCCGTAAAAGCGAATACGAATATAAAGGGGGCTTTCCTTTCACGACAAAACGAAAGAGATGTTTTGAAGGACCTGGGGCGGAAGAGATGAAGGCCGGAACCGAGAGCGCGCCTGTCTGTCGTTCTGACGACAAGAAGATGTTTAGGGTCTCTTAAACCCTAAACTCTAAAACCCTAAACAAGAGTGACGTCGGATTGTTCTTTCTTTCAGATAAAAAGACGATACACGCGTTAAAAGGAAGCACTCTTTTGTTCAACAACAACGCAGCTCATCACGATGCAGCGAGGAGCTTTTGCACTTTCATCTTCTTCTTCTTTATCGCAGCGAGGAGGAGTCGTCGTTTCGACGACGACGAAGCGTTCTAAAACTAATCCTCTCAAAAATGGAAAAACGAAGAAGAGATCTTCCTCGTCGTCCGTCGTCGTCGGATGCAACGGCGCTAACGACGACGAAAAAGAAGAGAATAAGCGCATCACGAAGCGAGAATTATTCAAAACCACGACCAAACTCGCGCTCGCTTCCGTGGCTTTGCAAACGACGACGAGTTTGTCGTTCTCGACTCCAGAAGCGAACGCGAGGGACGAAGTGTTGTCAAACTTTTGGGAAAAAGTCGATTTGCCTTTAGAGCCGGGCGTTATTCTCTTAGACGTCGCGTTTACGGACGAAGACGCCAAGCACGGCTTTTTACTGGGCACGCGACAAACGATCTTGGAAACGTTCGACGGAGGGAAAACGTGGGACGCGAAAGATTTAGGGATGGACGTGATCGACGACGAGGTGAACTATCGGTTCAACTCGGTTTCTTTTAAAGGCGACGAGGGGTGGATCGTCGGGAAGCCGGCGATTTTGTTGCACACGACGGACGCGGGGAAGACGTGGGAGAGAGTCGGTTTGTCGCCGAGATTACCGGGGATACCGGTTTTGATTACCGCGACTGGGGATAATGGCGTCGCGGAGATGGTTACGGATCAAGGGGCGATTTATTTGACCACGGATGCGGCGAGGAATTGGAAAGCCGCGGTGGAGGAAACGGTGGACGCGACGTTGAACAGAACGGTTTCGAGCGGCGTGCAAGGGGCGTCGTATTACACCGGGTCGTTTTCCACGGTGAGCAGGAACCCGGAAACGGGCGAGTACATCGGTTTGTCCTCCCGAGGGAACTTTTACATGTCCTGGGCGCCCGGACAGGCGTACTGGCAACCGCACAACCGATCGTCGGCGAGAAGAATTCAATCCATGGGGTGGAGAAAAGACGGCGGCGTGTGGCAGTTGACCAGAGGTGGCGGGATTTATTTGAGCAACACGACGAAGTTACCAGAGGAAGACGACGAATTCACGGAAGGTAAAATTGGAAGCAGAGGGTACGGTTTGTTGGATCTCGGATCGAACGTGAGCGGAACGAAGTACTTCACCGTCGGCGGAAGCGGGTCGGTGTTTTCCTCGGAGGACGCAGGCAAGACGTGGAAAAGAGATCGCGGGACCGACGAAGTTGCCGGAAACTTGTACAAAGTGGCGTTCGCGAAAGATGACGTCGGGTTTATCTTGGGGAACGATGGTATTTTGTTGAGATACAGAGGCAGCGCGTAAAAATATAAGTTTGAAATATGGCATCATAAAATGTGTTCAAAATATTAAAAATATCCAAAACGAGTTCTTTAGGCGCGTGCGCGCGCGCGCGTGCGTGATGAAAATAATTTTCTTCTTCTTTCTTCTTATTGAAAATACAACCCCGCATATATATATACTATGTGTATGTGCATATATATTCTCGTAGTAGTAGTAGCAGTAGCAATAGTAGCAGCAGCGGCGGCGGCGCGCGTGCGGCGTTTCTCTTGATCTTGTCTCTCTTTGTCCGTCGTCGTAAAAGCCAACGAAACTCTATTAACTATAATTTATTCTATGCGTACAGCATTCTTTCTTCTCTCTTTTCTCTCTCTCTCTCTCTCTCTCTCTCTCTCTCTATCCGTGTTCTTTCTCTCTATTTGAATCGTATCGGTTGCATCTTCTTTTGCCTAGATGCGAAATCTTCAGCCGAATCGCTTCGTTTCATTCGGTGGAACGACTTTCGGTGCAACTCGTACAAGTCCCTCAACGCGTTGACGTATTCTCTGTGATACTTGTCCACGACGTCTTCTGGAATCGGCTCGTTTCCGTACGGTTTCACTCGAATCTCTAACGGCTTTCCGAAAACGACTTCTATCGATTGACGCTTCGGCAAGACACCTCGTTTGCCGAAAAAACGTCTCAAAACGCCTCGACTCAACGAGCGACCGTAAAACGCCGGAGGGGTGATGCCGATTAAACTTTTCACGCGCTTTTGAAAAGCGCGTAAAACTCCACCCTCTGGGTTTTCCACTTGATCGAATATATCGTTCTCGCCGAACGCGAATACCGGCACCAACGACGCGCCAGTTTTCAACGCCAAACGCACGAATCCTTTCCTCTTCGCTAACGTCAATATCGCCGTCCCGGGGTGCGCGTCCATGGCTTCATTCGCTCCGCCGACGACGATAACCACCGCGTTTCCTTGCGGCTCTTTCGTGGTTTGTCCTTGCGCCACCGAGGAAGGAGACACTCGCAACAAGTTTTTCTCCACGCTGCTTCGAGTCACCGAGTTTATCCCCAACGCCATCAACACTTCTCTCGTAAACGGGAAAAAAAAGTTCACCGATAACGTCAACAATCGGACGTCGATACCGGGAAACGCGATCGCGAAACCCGTCGCCTCGCTCGCAAACGTCAGCAACGCGCCGACGGAAATGACGCCGTGCGGGTGGTACCCGAAGATGTAATTCTTGGAAGGATCCAGATCCGCTGATTTGTGCAACCTCACCGGAAAATACCCCGCCGCCAATCTCCAAAACGGCAAACGTCTCGTCCAACTTAAAAATCTAACTCCTTTTTCGCACGCCTCTCGATCTAACACGAAATACCACGCCACGTAAAACAAGAACAGATACTTGATCCACTCGAACGGCGCGTAAAAGAGAAAAAACGGAGGGAAGATGAATATCGCGCTGATGAGAAACGCGTACATGGCGACCACGATCCCGACTTGCTCCGCGTGCTCTCTTCTGTTCATTTCCTCGTTCTTCCTACTCGCGAATACTTTCGGCGGCGGCGGCGGCGACGACGACGAAGACAAAGACGACGCTTCTCTCACCACCGTCTCTCGCGCCGCCGCGCTCGTGCTCGTGCTCGTTCCTCCTCTTCCTTCGTCGCTCTCCTTCTTCCCCGTCGTCGTCGTCTTCGTCCGAAACGCCGGCAACACCAGCGACGTAAAGTACACCCCGAGAGGCACGAAAAAGTACCCGATGACTCTGTACCAGCAGTAAAACGTCATCGCCCAGAATAAAACTCCTGTTATTGTCACGCGTCGTTATAAAAGAAGGTCCGGGTGTTAGTACATCGTGCGTCGTGAAGAGAGAGAGAGCATAACAAACTCTAGAAGAAGACGAACAAGAACAAAAAAAAAAAGCACATCTCTCACCGAAAACTTTATGAATCAACAGCGTCGGCAGCTCCGGAGGTTCCACGAATTTCGCGAACGAAGGGGAAGAGTCAGACGCGAGAAGATCCTCGTCGTCTTCGTCTTCGTCTTCGGCGAGCAGCATTTTGTCTAAACTCGGACTCTTCGGGAGCGACGTCGAGCGGAATCGAAATCGCAACGAAGAGGAAGACGCGTTGTTTGGGGAAAAAGTCGTCTTCGGGATGCCCTCGCGAATGACGTTATCATCGTCGTCGCTTCCGTTAAACATTCTTTTCAGTAGTGGTAGTTTCTCTCTCACTCTCACTCTCACTCTCACTCTCTCTCTCTCTGGCGAAGAGAGAGAAGAGCGCGAGCGCGCGCGCGAAGATACGTGTGCGTGGTATTCTCTCGTTATTCTCTCGGACTTCTCTCTCGGACACCGAAGCAACGTGTTTAGGGTTTTGCAGCCTAAACCCTAAACCCTAAACAGATCGTCGTATGAAGTTGCCTTCTCTCTTTTCTGTTTAGGTGATTTTTCCCCGCACTTTTAACGAAGGGAGGGGGCTCTCTTTGAACATCGCGCGCGACGAAGAAGAGAAAAACGGTCGTCAGTGATACTCGCGAAAAGCAGCAGCAGCAGCAGTTGAGTTTTGTTTCTCTCGCGCGATATATAGGTGTGCAGATATATTCTCTTTCGAGAAGAAAGAATTGGAATTTAAGTCTCGCGCTCCTCTCTTCCCGCGGGAAAAAGTTCAAGTTTACTTCTACTTCTCTCTCTCGTCCGTCCGTCCGTCCGTCCGTCGGAGCGATAGAAGGAGAAGAACGCGGAGAAGACACACACAGCTCGAAGAAGAAGAGAGAGAGAGAGATAAAGAGATAAAGATACGTGCAAATGGCGTCCGCGGTCGTCGTCTACCTTCGCAAACTTCTCCGCTTTACGAATTACCTCCTCCTGTTTTACGGTTTAGCGATTATAATCGTCGCGGCGGAGTTTTATTTCGAATGGAACAGCGGCGAGCATCCAACGACGGACGACGACGCAGTCGACGACGACGATTCTGACGACGATTCTGACCCGTTCAAATCGTACAAAGAAATAGCGGAGAAAGAGCCGGTGTTTTTGTATCTCTTCTTCGCGATCGGCGTGTACGTGACTCTGGTCTCTTGGACCGGCTTGTGGGGCGTGGAATCGCCGCGGAATCGATGCTGCTTGCCGTTTTACGCGCACAACTTACTGTTCATGTGGGTGTGTTCGATCGTGGCGACGGTGGTGGCGTTCTCGGAAACGGCGAGAGATTTTGTCGGCGCGGAACACGAGCACTCGATTAAAGATATCACCGGCGCGACGAAGAAGATGTACGACGCCATGAGCGAGAACTTGTTCGTCGTGCAGATTATGAGTTTGCTCTTGGTGTTCGTGCAAACGGCGAGTTTAGTGCTGACGGCGGCGTTGAGAAAAGCGGCGGCGGAGTACTCGTCGAGCGCGTTCGAGGACAGCGACGACGAAGACGAGACGGAGAGTTTGTTTTTTGGAAACAGGAATAGGAATAGCAGCGGTAGCGCGAATTTTAGAGACGTGGAAAGTTCCGGCGGAGGCGACGGTGTTGGTCGGAATAACGGTGACGACGAAGACGAGGACGAGAGCTGGTCGGAACGGATGAAGATGAAGTACGGCGTGGACGTGTCGAAATACGCGCACTCGCCGGCGAGACCGCCGCCGAGTCACAACGCGAAGAACAAAAAGAAGAAAAAGTACCCGGGACAAAGCACTCCGGAGTTGGCCGAGAAGGCTAACTTTTGCGGAGTGATGTAAAAGTAAAGTAGAGCATTAGTAGTTTAATTAAATGATGGTGACGAGTACCACCACGACCACCGAAGTCGTCGTCGCTTTTGCTTCTTCTTCGAGCAACAGAACCAGACGGAGGTCTTCTTTAAAAGCGTCGACTTCGAATCTATTCAGTCTTTCACTATATATGTGTGTGTTTGTGTGTTTCTCTCTATCTTCCGTTGCCGTTGTTCGTTCCACCAAACTGCAAATATGGATCCATCGCCGCTTGCATCACATCTGGACGCTCCGATTGTCTGTAGCTGAGACACTTGCAGATGAACTCCTTTGCTTCGCTGCTCAGCGCCGGTTTCTGTGGGAAGTCGACTTTCTTCGCGTCTCGAATCGTTCCGGCTTGCAAAATCTGCTCCTGCGTTTGTTCGTGACCAAAGGGACGTTTGCCGTATACCATTTGGTAGAAAATAACGCCGACGGACCAGACGTCGACTTTACTGGAGATTTTCGGAGGCGCCGGGCCGGTCTCGAAGCATTCCGGAGGTAAGTACCAGTACGTACCAGCGCCTTGGCTGGTGAGTTCCACGGAAGTGAAATCGATGTTCGACCCGATGTTCTCTCTGCTTTCCATGACTTTGGATAATCCAAAATCGGTTATTTTCACGCGACCGGAGTTGTCGAATAAAATATTCCCGGGTTTCAAGTCGTAATGGATGACGCGTTTCGTATCTCCGTGGCAATACGCTAACCCGGCGAAAATTTGCGCGACGATTGCTCTCGCTTCGCGTTCGGACATGGTTCCCGTGTTTTTTAATCGCGCGTCTAAATCGTCGCCTTCACACAACTCCAAGACGGTACAAAACGTGTCTGAATCCACCTCAAAGACGTCTAAGAGTTTTACGACGTGGTCGTGCTTTAACGATTTGTGAATGGAACACTCTCGAGCGGCGTGTCGCACGTACGCTCGTTTCCGCTCTTCCGACCATCGCGGATTTAACGAGTGCAACTTGCACGCGACTTCCTTCATCTCGTGACAATCCCAGGCGCGGTAGACTTCCGAGAAGCCCCCTCGGCCTAAGAGATTAGTGAGCACGTATCGCTCGCACCCGGGTTCTTGGCCGCCTAACATTGGAAAGTCGTTGAATCTCGAGTCATCTTCATCTCTCGTTCGTTTGATTTCTCTCGCTAAGGCTAATTTTTCGCGTTCCAGAACCTCTCGTTCTCTCGAAATCGCCTCTTCTTCTCTTCGGAGTTGGTTGACTCTGGTTTTGTGCACCTCTTCGCTCAGCGCATATTCTCGGTGGACGTCTGAGATATGTTTGTTGTTGTTGTTGTTGTTGTTGTTGTTGTTGTTGTTGTTCTTAATGCTATTCTTATCTGACGTATCTTTATTGTTGCTACCCGCGGCGGCGGTTGTCTCCGCCGACGCGCCCGGCGGCGGCAATTTTCGTTTAATCGCTCTCCTTCGCTCTTCCGCGTCTTTCTTTTGTTCCACGATTTTCTTCATCCTCTCTTCCAGCTGCGCGAACGCTTCGCCGTCTTCCCACACCTCGCTGAGTTGCGTCCCGACTCTTCTTACCGCCACGCATCCGAGGCGTTGACTTCGATCTCTCAATTTGCGCCTCGCCTCGGCGCGTTCGAGTTTACCGAGTTGCGCGAACGCGATTCTCGCTCTCCGACGTCGAATTTCTACTTGCTTTTCGTCCGATTGTAACTTTTTCGCGATCATTTCAGCTTGTCTCTCCGCGTCTTCTCGTTCGCGAGTTACCTCCTCGACTTGTTGTTCCAACGCGAGTATTTTTTCTTCAAAGAGTTTGATTTTTTCTTGATGTTGTTGTCGTTGCTGTTGAAGTTGGAGTTGTGCTGCGGAGGAGGACGAGACGCCAGCGCTACTGAACAACTCGCGTTGCAACGGGGGCTGAAACACCTCCTTCGGCACGTCTGATCCGTCTCTGCTTTTACCGCCGTCACCGGATCCAAACATTCTATAAACTCCTTGTTGCGCTTGTTGATCAAATCTCGGCGACGTCGTCGCCGCCGCGCCCGCGTTGCTCGTAGCGCGTAGTTGTTGTTGTTGTTGAAGTTGTTGCAGATGTTGATGACTACCTACTCTCCCGGAAACCCCCGTCGCGCTTTCCAACTGCGCAATCATCCCCCCATCGCTACTCAATCCGTTATTCTTCGCCTGTTTCGTCGCTTTCTCTTCGCTGTCGTCGTTGTTGTTGTTCGCCCGTTGTTGTCGTTCCGAAGAAGAAGAAAAATGTCTCGCCACCGTCGCGAACCCTCCTTTTCCTCCGCTGCCGCCGCCGTTGGACCCTTTCTTCCTCTTCTTCCCGGCCGACGCGGACTGTTTACCGTTCGCACCACCGGTGTTATTGTTCACGCCGCTCTCTTTCGGCGCTCGATTTTCTCTCTGCGAATCTCTCGAGTTCTCCCTCGACGAGGCCCCGGATGATAGAAACACCGCGCCTCCTCCTCCTCCTTTATTGAGCTTTTTCGAGTTCAAATCTTCGTCTTCGTCTTCGTCGTCTTCTGAATCTTCCAACACTTCGCGCTCTGCCGCGCCGCCCATCTGCTGTTCAAACGATCTCTCGTTCTCTCCTCCAAAATCTCTCGCGGCAGCAGCATGTCCGGTAGGCGAAGCAGATAAAGAAGCTCCGTTGTTCGCGTTGTTCTTCATCGCGTTCGGCATCATCATCATCCTTCCGCTCAATCTCGCTTCCAACTTCTGAATCTTCAAAATCGCGGCTTCGTCGTTCGATGCGTGGCCTGTTCCGAACAGTTCTCGAGTGAGCAAAGAAGCGCCATGTTGTTCTTCCTCCATGTTTATTATATATCGCTCTATCTTATTTGCTGTGTGTATCTCCTTAATATATTCCTCTTCCGTGATACATATTCGTATTCTCTCTCGCGCGTTTTTTTTTCCCGCGAAAAGTTGTGAAGGAGAAAAAAATTTGAAATTTTTACTGCTCAAAAAATTTAGGGTTTAGCATTGTTTAGGGTTTAGTGTCTTTCGAGTGCTTTCTCTTCGCATTAACGATACACATTCAGAGAAAGGTACGCTCTGGTAGCAACGCATCATGACGATCGATTACTCGAAGTGGGACGCGATCGAGTGTTCGTCTTCCGATGACGACGATGATTTTGATGATTTGAAGAGTGAGGAAGAAGAAGAAGAAGAAGAGATGTTCTTCTCTAAAAATGATGCGTCCAATCCATTACCGTTAGAAAAACAATCGGCTTTGGGGAAAGAAAGTAAAGACATTGCGCGAGAACGACGACGACGACGAAACGACGACGACGACGAAACGCTGTACTCCGCGATGCTCTCAAACTACGACGTCGTCCCGGGCCAAAAACTGTTCAAAGACGACGACAAACTCAACAAAATGAAGGAAATGTTTTACGACTACACCATCGAGCGAGACATCAAACGGATGAAGAAAGAGTACCGAGAGAAGCGGAAGAGGAATCCGAATGATTTTTCAATGTCATACACGCCTTCGGACGATAAAGCGTGGCGCGCGGTGGATGCAGACATATTCTCGGTCGCCTTGTGCGAGTTTCCGGAGCGTTTGCGGACGTTTTTGAGACGCGTCGGTGAGGATTGGGTGCGCGCGTTTTCAGGCGACGACGACGAATCGAAGAACGAGGTGTATTTGCCTAAGGAAAATTCGTATCACGTGAGCGTGTGTTGCGTTCAAGACGTGAAAGCGAAAGAGAACGAGCACGTCGGCGGCGTGTTAGGAAATCCGGACGATGCGCTCGATGATGCGCAGTTGATTGCAATCGCGAGGAAATTAGTCGCGATTACAAAAGAAACGAAGGAGTGTATCGAACTGAAACCGGTCGGCGTTCGTCTCGGTACGGACGGAGGCGTAGTCGCGGCGTTTGAAATAGATGAAACGCTACAAAAGATCAGAGAGAAAACGATCGCGACAACGATGGAAGCGACAAACGGTTTATTCACGGGACGCGCGAAACCAATGGTTCTCATCACCGTCGCGCGTACGCTAGAGAATCCAATCGTCACGCCTTTCCAAAGCAAAAGTATTCAACTTTTCAAGGAGAAATACGAACGCGTGCGTTTTTTAGAAAAAGAAGACGAAGCGCCGATTCGAATCGAATCGATATTTTTCTCGCACGAGACTCGATGGATGTACGAAAAGATAAAGTATCGCTGCGAATTGATGTTGGGCAAAGATAACGGCGATAAAGTGGAAGATTTTGAGGCGTATTTAAAACAAAGACGACACCGACGACGACCGAAAAGCGGAAACGACGACGACAATTCAGACGACGATTCAGACGACACTTCCTCCTCCGGGTCCTGGGACTCGGACAAACACGAGAGAGCGTGCGAAAAGGACAAAATAGGACAAGGAGGCGCGCTCATGCAAATGTTGAATAACTACATCGACATCCGCGGGGCGGCGGAGCGGTAAGCGTAGTCATATAAAAATGTTTAACACAACACTACCAGAAAGCCGCGCGAAAAGGATGCGCAAAGCAAGAAACGAGGAGGTGCGCTTTTTGCGCGTTGTTGCTGTTGTTGTTGTTGTCGTTGAATAGATATTACGCTCGATCATCCGCTCTGAGGAGAGTTCGGAGTAAAAACGAGCGGTTCAACAAAATTAGAGAGAGAAGAGAGGAAAAAATTCTAGCGTTCGCCGCACAAAAAAATTTTGTACCAAAAAATGTTCTTCGGCTTAAAGCTCCAATCGTCCTCTTCCTCTTCTTCGCCCTCGGGAAAATGGATCCCGTACGTCCCACCGCCGGAGGATAACTTCAGCTGCCACGTGTCTCAGGTTCGTCGTTTCTTCGTTTAAAACGTTGTTCTTTCTCGTCTCTCTCTCTTTCGTTCTTCGGTCGTTTGCAAACGTTTGCGATTGGAAAAAGAGCCACTCGCCGCCGCCGGCCGGCCGATGCGCTAAACGTCAAACTCTCTCTCTCTCTCTCTCTCTCGATGAAACGATAACAATAAAAAAAACAGATCGCTTTAACGAAACCTCTGAAAGCTGGCGAACGCGCGTACGTGAAAATCCGAACGGAAACCGACGAAGCCGCGTTAGCTGGGATCGATCCGATGATGGAAAATACTACCGATTTAGGAGAAGATGATATCGACACGAAGGAGGAGTTTGTGCTGTGCGCGTTCATCGGGAACGCGGTGGAGTCGTGTTCGGTGGATTTAGTTTTGAGAGATTACTGCGAGTTTGCGGTGGAAACGAGTGGTGGGAGCGAGGTTGAAGCGCACGTGACTGGGTATTACGTGCCGGAATACGACGAGGACGAAGAGGCGGCGATGCGGATGTACGGAGGGGAAGGCGAGGACGGAGAGGAGATGTACGACGACGAGGACGACGAGGATGAAGAAGACGACGAGGATTTTATGGGGTTTGGCGATGACGAGGATGATGACTTCACGTCGTCGTCCGATGATGACGACGAGGACGAGGAAGATGACGATAGCGAGGAAGACGATGTTAGCGAAGAGGAGGAAGCGGGCGGAGGTAAGAAAGTCACGCAAAAGGGCGGCGTGGTCATAAAAGAGCTTTCGGATGACGAGGATGATGACGAAGACGAAGACGAAGACGAGTCTGAATCAGAAGAGGAAGAAGAAGAAGAAGAAGAAGCACCGAAAAAGCGACAGCAATCGAAACAACAAGCGGCGCCGGCGCCGGCGAGTAAGAAGCAGAAAACGGACGACGTCGGCAAACAAAACGCCGCTCCGAACAAAGACAACGTCAACACGCAAAAACCAACGAAAGAACACCGAAACGGCATGGAAATAGTCAACACGCACCAAACGACGAAGCCAAACAGCAAGAAAGCGACTCCGGGCTCCCGGTGTCAAATGAAATACGTCGGTAAACTTCCGTCCGGGAAAATCTTTGACCAAACGAAAGGTAACGCCGGCTTCACCTTCCGATTAGGCGTCGGCGAAGTCATCAAAGGTTGGGACGTTGGCGTCAACGGAATGCGCGAAGGCGACAAGAGAACTTTGTACGTTCCAGCTTCCATGGGGTACGGTAAAAAAGGCGTCCCGGGGACTATTCCGAAGAACTCCCCGTTAGTATTCGACGTAGAACTGATGCGCGTGCTTAAATAAATACTCGCGGACGTAATAAGAGCTATTTTTATTAAATCAATATCTTCTTTCTATTCTTTCGTCGCATCACTCGTCGTCGATTCCGGTGGCAATATAAACACGTTCCCTTTCCCTCGCTTCACGCGTTCCACCGTCGCGTCCTTCTCGTCCAACGCCGAAAAGCTCATCAATTTTTGGTCACCACCATCCTCTCCTTCTTCGTCTCTCTTCCTCGCTAAACCCCTCGCCTGCGCCTCCGCGATGAGCGCGTCTAACTTCGACGCCTGCACGACCACGCACAGCATCAAAAAACCAACCACAAACCCGGCGATTTCATTCGCCGGTGGTATCGCAGACGCGTACTCTTCCGGCACCGCGCGCAGCGTCGGTCTCGTTTTTCCAAAACTCAAATTTCCCCTAACAGTACTAAGTGTTACGAACGACGACAGCGACGACGCTCTCATCACCATCGCGCTCCCAACTTTGATATCACTACCATTAAAAACACTCCTCTTATTCTTCTTCGTCGTCGTCGTGGAACGAGAAGAAGAGACGGCGCAACGGCAGGGCACGCAAACGAGCATCATCTTTTCTCTCTCTCTCTCTCTCGTGTACGTGTATACGTTATTGTAAGTTTTAGGGTTTTACGCGTGTTAGGGTTTAAGGGAAAAAAGGTTCAAATTTCAAAAAGAAAAAAAGCGATTACTCTTCAAAAAAAGAGAGAGAGACGTCTCGCATCAAACGCGCACACGTACGTCGTGAAGCGCCTCGCACGTCCGGAAAGAGAGTACACGAAAACACATTTTATTATTGTCGTCTCGGAAGAAAATGAGTTCATCGAAAGATCAACAAAAACAAATCGAAAAAGCGTTGGAGAAGATGCGATTGGAAAACAAAAGTGGAGGCGACAACGAGTCGGTGGACAAGCAAGAAATCGTCAAGGCGTTGTCGCAACTCCACGGCGACGGGGGCCTCATCGGCGCGCTTCAGGCGAAATTGGACGGTCTCGTCGGATTATCGTCCGGGTACGTGGAAGAGTTGCACCCGAAAATCCGCGCTCGATTGTTTTCGCTGCAAGTTTTACAAACGGAAAGGGACGAGTTGTTTGAAAAGTATTCCGAAGAGAGAAGGGCGCTGGAGGAGAAGTACGAGAAGTTGTACGCGCCGTTGTATCAGTCGAGGAAGGATATTGTGACCGGGGAGAAGGAGTACACGGATTGCGAGGAAGAGTTGAAGAAGGAAATCGAGGCGTTGCCCGCGGACGATAAAAGTCCGACCGGCGTGCCGGATTTTTGGTTGGTGGCGATGAAGAACATCGAAGACTTGGCGGAGGAGATCTCGGAGAGAGACGAGGCGTGTTTGAGCGCGTTGGTGGACGTGCAAACGGGTAAATTGGAAGGCGAAGATGAAGACGGCGACGAGATGGTTGGTTTTTACTTGAGGTTTTACTTCAAGGAGAACGCGTATTTTACCAACAAGTGCATCGAGAAGCGATACCACATGGAGGACGACAGCGAAGACGCGGTGTTGAATTACATCGTCTGCGACGATATCGATTGGAAGCCAGGGAAGAACTTAACCGTGAAAGTGTTGAGAAAGAAACCGAAACCAGGGGCGAAGAACCAAAAACCAATCACGAAAACGGAACCGTGCGAATCCTTCTTCACGTTTTTTTACCCGCCGGAAGTGCCGGACGAGGACGAACAAGAAAACATGACCGAAGAAGAGGTGGAGGAATTGCAAGAGCAAATGGAGAACGATTACGCGATCGGGAGTTTGATCGCCACGGCTTTGGTTCCGAACGCCGTGGATCATTTCTTAGGTTTGCACTTGGAAGACGACGAGGACGAAGATGAGGACGATGAGGAAGACGACGACGCCGAGTACGGCGAATCCATCGACGGCGACTCGGACGACGACTCAGACGAGGACGAAGATGAAAACGGAGAGAAGATCAAAGGATTGGACCCGAAAGCCAAGGAGGAGTGCAAACAACAGTAATCAACTAATCTTAACTAATCCACATTCTTTTGCAAATAATAAAACATATTTTTAAAAAAAAGACAGTGATCTCAACTCGCGCGAACTATACCTAATTACCCGAAGAACGCGACCATAACGTTCTCCAATCCTGAGGGCCATCTCCTCGTTGAGGCTGATTGGCCCATTGAACCGCGGTCGCCAAAGACATCGCATCGTCGGGCACAAACACATCCACATCCACGTCGCCTATCATCGACATCACTTTTTCTTTTTCTAAGAATTTTTTTATGCGTTCTTTCAGTTTCTCGTTCCTACGAATCTCGCCGACGACGGGCAAACCGGTGAACGGATCGGTTTGCTTACCGGATTTTTGGAAGTGCTTCGATAGGGTCGAGGAATCGCAACACGTCTTCTCTGTCCCGCCGACAAAAACTGGATCGAGCATGATGGAGTGCGTGATTGGATCGAGCATTTCTGGGAGAATGTTTGTGTTGCCTTCCAGCGCCTCTAAATCGTTCAGTTTCATGCGCAACGCTTTCACAGCCGCGGCGTGGAGGATGCGATTTTCGAATGAGAGACACTGGCGACGCTGTTTCCGCGTACCTGGACTCTCAACGGTGCCTTCCACATGAAATGATGTTTTCGTTATCGTACCTCCTGAGAGCAGATATGTATCCCCCACGTTCCAAGCCGGCGGCATATAAAAATAGAATGTCTGCATAATTGGGGGGGGTATGCGTTCAACCAAGTAAAAGGAGAGATTATCGACATCTTTTTTCGACGTCACGTGACCCACGAGCACGTCGAGAAAATCACCTCTGACTTTAACTTTGTAATGACGTCGATTACCATCGCCAGCGAGATCTCGAGAACGATTCGGATCGTAATCTTTTTCATCCTTCTGGACCACCCGCCTCAAAGAAAGATTGCGAATATTCAGGAACAACGTTTCCTCGTCGTAATAGTCGTCTCTCTTTCCATGGTCAGGTAAACGACATTCAGTCATTCGACAGAGAATCTCAGCCACTGCAGTCAAAAATCTCCCCGGATCGACGGACATTATCTTGTTCACGTCTTCGAGAACTTCGCCCTCCTCTTCTATTGTATACGTGGCCCGCGTGCTCATATGTTGGGCGAATTTTCCAAACGGCAATTGCATACCTTCCTGACCGAGTAAATGAAAATGCTTACCGATGTACGCGATAATTACGGCGAGTTGATCCATCAACCCCTGTTCGAACATGAAATCTTTCGATTCGAGGCTCCCGCGACATCGCGATAGAATTCTCGCGACGCACTCCAGACGCTCGATGACGAGTTCGTAGAGCATTTGAAAGTTTTTCACGTCTTTCGGACTCAACAAGAGGATACCGGTGGCCATGCGTTCGGTCAATACTTTGTTGAAATCGCCTAAATCTTGCGATAAATATTCGAGATATTTGCTCATCATTTTTTGGAGCATCGAGCGGCTAGCTAAATATTCCAACCCTTCAGGCGCGTTTGACAATACGCGCATCATGAATGAAATTTGTTTCTGGAGCTCCTTTTCTCTGCAATTATTACGATCGCCCGCATCGACTGACTTAATCGCATCGTAGAATGCCGTCGAAAAATTTGTCGCGAAAGCGGGTGTTTGAAACGCGAATTTTTGAACCAGAGGAAATTTGAACGCCAATTCGATGTGCTTGCAACACACGTCTCTCGCGCCCGGGTTTTCAAACGTCATCGAATGAAAGTATAATTGCAAAACGTACGCGAACTTACACTCGTGATCAAACATGTACTTTTCATCCTGAAAGTGATCTCTCCACGCGTTGAAAATGAAGCACACCAAAGCCATCGGCACGATGGGCTTCTTCCATTCTTGCTCGGGACGAACGGGTACCATAATCTCTCCCTTTGAACGAGAGACGACCAGTTTCGCGCAGTAGCCGGCGACTCTTACCCTTGCGCGTTCGGTATGTTCGTTGTTCGAGGCAATCGCGTCGTACGCAGAGCGCAAAACGTTCGATTGTTCGCGGCGTTTTTGATGGCGCGTTTTGGTTTCGCGTAAAAACATTTGACGCCTCGGACGCCTCTGTCCCGGTTCGACCAGAAACGTCGAGAGGTGACTCATTCCCATCAAAAGCTGCGCGACGTGTTCGCTCGCATTTTTGTACGGTTGTCTCAACGAATCACCCGCTTTGTATTTGAAGAACTCTCGAAACGATAATTCGTTTCGAGAATCGCTTTTATCGAGGAAGTAGGAATACCTATCGCGAACGTGCGCGTTGATTTCAGTCGGAGGGTCTAGCATTATTCCATCGCAAGGGAACGGAGACCAGCGCAAGCGCGTGAAAACGGTCTCTTTTGGTAAAGAATCCTGTCGTTTCTTCGCGAGCTCGTTCGCGGCTTTCCTACTACTTTCGTTGCGTACTTTCATGTCCGTCATCTTCACACCGCCCGCTTCGATGAACGAACTATCCACGACTGGAGGCGTCCCACCAGTCATAAACCTGTGATCCGTTATCATCTTGGCTATCGCATCCGCTTTCCCTGCTTGTTGAGTATAATCATAAAACAGGGCATCGTTCCAATCTTTCGCTTCTTCTTCTTGCTTTAATATGTTCCAGTCCCAGAATTCGACGGCATTGAATTGAGGCACGCATTGCGCTGCACACAGAAGCTCCGCGTCGAAACCGTTGGTCAAATCGTATTGAATGTTCGCGTGCGCTCGGCCTTCGCGTTTCGTGCGTTGGTAATCGGAGTTTCGCATCCATCGATTTCGCTTCAAACATCCGGGGACGTAGTGTTGCAATGGGGTAATCGGACAACACCAATATTCTGGACTGTTTTTCGGTCGTTTAAGCATCGAGTCACGCGAACTCACTCCAAAATCGGTCAAAGGAAGGTCTGCTCCCTTGGGTGTGTGCCACGGGTTTGCGACGAAATAATGGAAGAACAACGCTTTGCTTACCGCATATTGGTCTTCAATCCAAGCTTCAGCTTCATCTGCGAGGAGGCGAGAGAGCGTATCTACGAGATGGCTGGCGGCGAGACTGACTCGCGTACCTTTCAATCTCGCGTGCGGATCCTTTGCAAACGGCTCGTACCGATCGTACGCCCACCGGGTCGTTTCTTGCATCCAAAAGTCCAACGGCGTCGTGCCGAATTTATTTGAATTGAGTCCGTGTGATTCGGTAATCATATCCGTGGTACAATTGTAATCCACGAGTTCTTCTAGTGTTCGGTCCCGGAAAAATCCGGTGATGACGGGCATAAACATCAACGGATTCGACTTGATGGAGTCGCTCGTAAAATGGTCGTTTCTTTCAAATTTCTTCTCGGCGCGATCGTCGATGACGCGATCGGTCCCTTTGATCTGATCGATCATTCTATCGATCCTGTCGTAGTCGTACACGTCGAAAGCGCTGCCATCGTTCGACGTTATATTTTCCGTCGCTTCCCAGTCTATCGGGCATTTGATAGCTTCGAAAACGCCCGGTTTCTCTGAATAGCGCCGGGCCATCTTGTCTCGAACTAACGCGCGTTCGGGTACATTTCGCAAGCTCGTCGTCATTGCGGCGAATACAAATGCAGCTTTGCATTGCTCGCGTCGTTCGGTGTATATTTTCAATCGGTTCAATCGCGCTTTTTGACGTTCCGAAAATTGCAAGCGCCATTCTTCTTCTTCTTCTTCTTCTTCTTCTTCTTCTTCTTCGTTGTCCGTCCGCTTCTCCCTAGCAATCGTCAGCGTCGTGTCGTCAGCGAACAAAATCATGTTCACCAAGGCACCAGAAAGTTCGCGAGTTGCAAATAGTCTCGTGAAATTCGCCCCCCACGACTGGTGACTCAAAATTCGAAAGTTTCCATCCTCCTCCGTGGCGCGCAACAGTTTCGCCGCTCTTTCGAGCGGGTGCGGTAAAGTTAAGTCTTCCTCGATGCCGCAAAAGAGTTCTCTAGACGCCATGAAAGAGAGACACTCGAAGAGACATCTCGGGAACCACCAATCGAGCATGCGAGATCCATAAATTTCCGAGCCCATGACGACATTACCGTCGTCTTTGAGCATTTCGCAAAAGACGCCAAACTCGTCGTTTGAAAGAAGTAATGCGTTTTCTTTTTCATCTTCTTCTTTACCGCCGCCGTAATAATTGTTATACTCGAGAACGTGCGGGTCGTGCGCTACGAGCAATCGACACAGAGCAAAACACTCCCGTTTTGCTTTCTTTGCGTCGACTTTCCACGGCGAAGGGAATACTTTACCTCGAACGAAGGGTTCGTCGTTGTCGACGTCCATGTCGTTCTCACCAACACCGCCGTCGCCATCCGATGCCATCGAGGAAGACACCGACGAGAAAAATTTGTCCATCCGGAACGTCGAATCGAAATACGTCCGCAACAACTGCCAAAACAAGATGTGGATGTCTTTTTTGTTTGTGATTGGACACTCGCCGTTGGATATTGCGCTCATGAGCTTCTTTATCGGGCGGAGGAAATCCTGGCGAAGCTCGTCTTCGAGAAACGCCTCGTTTTTATCTCCGTCGCTTTTGTTGCTATCATTACTAACGTCCACGTGTAACCGGGAGCGCGTGAACGGCGCGTGCAAACACGAAAACAACTTTTTTTCTTCTTCTTCTTTTTCATCGACGTTTATTTTAGTATCGTTGTCCCCGTATATTTTCTTTGCTCGCGCGAGAAACTCTTCGTTTGCTTTTTGAGCTTCCTCTGAGACGTTTCGAAACATCGGGTACGTCCCAAAATTAAACGTCACGTCGTTCGACGCGCACGAGTGACTCGTAACAGGGAACCACCACCAGTTTTCATCGTCGTCTCTCGCGCGCGCATTTCGTTTGATGCGATCAATTTTATACAGAATACCATCCACGTAATACCGAAACTCGATGTATCTCTTCTCGAACGCAATCGTGCTCAGCACGATACTTCCAACCGCGAAGACGTTTCGATGGGTATCCGAGGCGTACAAAGGCACGTAATTCTTATCCATCAACGCTTTCTTCTTCATGCTACCCGCGGTGGTGTTCTTTTTCGTCGATTTCATCGCTCTCCCAGCAGTTCTTTTTCCTTTCGCATCCTTCGTTACGTTTTCTTTTCCCTCCGCCGCTTCGAACATCCCTCTCCTCTCCGCTTCGTCGCTCTTCTCCTTCCTCTTAAACGCCAAATCTTCTCCTCTAAACACCCAATCGTCGTTCCACACGCGCACCGAACTACACTTCCCTCTGTTCGCGTCGCAAAACTCCGCGATCCCGCACTTCTCGCTCAACTCGACGTCTTTCCTCGCCCAACCCACGTAATCGCTTCCGTTCTCGTCAAAGTCATTCTCGTCGCGCAAACTTTCCACCGTCGTCTCGAACCAACACCTCGCGCCGCCGTCGGCGTCGTCGTAGCTCTCCTTGACGCACACGTTCGCGCTGTAATGTTTCGCGAATAATAATCGATTATTCTTCTTCTCGTCGTTTTCTTCTTCTTCTTCTTCTTCTTCTTCTTCTCTGGTTTTGCTCTTCCTTTTGTTGCAATCGATTCTCCGCGTCGTCGGCGTTCGCTTTCCGGACGCTCTCACGAATCGAATTTTCTCCTCTCGTCGTGGTGCAGTTTCTGAATCAACTTTGTCGTCATCAAACCGAAGTTTCAAAGATGCTTTCGCAAACCCACCCTCGCCAAAAATCGTCGCGTTTCGCACTTCTTCTTCGAGCATCGCAGAAAAAGACAACGCGTCCTTCTCGTCGTCGTCGTCGTCGCCGACGAAGGTGACGCGTGTCGAATCCGAGAATAACTTCAACAGAAAACGCTTCGTCTTTTTTGTCGCATCGTCGTCGCTCTTCGAAACTGTTTTTTTCTTCTTCTTCTCTTTATCTTCTTCTTCTTCTTCTTCGTTCCGCGCATCATCATCGACGCGCATCTTTTTCTTCTTCTTCTCTTTGCGCGAGGAGGAGGAGGAGGAGGAGGGTTCTTTGGCGTCTTGCGCGACGAGATATTTACTCTTCGCGCTTTGCGCTTTTCAACTTTTTAGGGGATTTTATTTACGATGTGTTTAGGGTTTAGGTTTCTATCGAAACCCTAAAAACCTAAAAAGCTTAATTCGACAAAAGCTCTCTCTCTCTCTCCCGGACTCGACTCCTCCTCCGAAGAAGAAGAAGAAGAAGAAGAAAACGCGCTGTTCTTTCTTCTCTTCCGTCGTCTCTCTCTCTCTCTCTTCTTGTTCTTCTTCGTCTCTCTCAAAAAGTTGTTCGGCATCTTTTCTTCGCCGCTACGGTTGGGGGAACATTTTAGGGAAAAGATATGATGGAAAAACGCCATCGATACGATTTTACGAAGAAGAGTAAAGGCGGAACGACGATGATACTCTCGTCTTCGCCGAGAGAAGAAGAAGAAGAAGAAGAAGAAGAGCGACGAAGACAAAGACGCGCAAAAGTCGAGCAGCGAATGATGGTGGAGAAAAAACAGAGACGAGAAGATGTGCGTGGGGAATCGATCTACCCGCCAGACGAAGAGTTGGGATGCCGACGGTGCCACAGATTAACGCACTTTGCCAGAGACTGCCCGGAGTTGAAAGCGGCGCGGGACAAACTCGAGGCGCGTAAACGGCAAACCGCCGCTAGCAAGTCTGCCGAGAACCAAACGAGATCGCTTCCCATCACATTTTTGCGAGAGAAGGAGAAGAAGGAGATATCGAGGAAGAAGGAACAACAACTTGTGAATACTACCGCCACATCGACCACGGAGACGAACGAACGAAAAGTCGTGGGCTCCGAATGGTGGCGAGATATTTTAAACCAGCACGAGCCTTTGCGCGAGTACGTGCTCAAACGAGCGCGCGAGGAGAATAAGGAATCGATTTTTGCCTCGACGACGGCCGCGAACGAGGATACGGATATGAACGAGGCGTTCGCGTTCGCGAAGGAAGAGTTGAGACTGTTAAGGAAACGGTTCTTGGAAGGTAGCGACGATGAAAAAATTACGGACTCGATGGTGGTGGCTTTGCAGTTTGATATCGACGCGGGAGGGTTACTCGATCAATTCGAACGAGAAAGACTGAAGAGCGTTCGCACGAAAATGGAGAATGGTAGGAGAAACGATTTTGGCGCGCGCACAAGTAATAACGGCGGCAACAGAATGTGCGACGACGCGGGGAGATTAGCGAGACTTGAATATGTATCTTTTTCGAGCGATGAGAAGGACGACGAGTTTGATGAGAACGATCTGTTTGCGTTTGCCTCGAGACGCATCACAAACGCGTTTTTCGCGCACGGCGGCGGAATGGGTGTGTTGGAAGATTTGAAAAATTCCGGGAACGGCGCGTGCCTCGAACTACCGTATCCGCCCTTTGGGACTTTTCCTATCGGAGACGAGAACGATGATTACGATGTTGACGACACCGATAGGAATAGTAATAACGCGGAAGAAGAAGAAGAAGAGAAAGAGGAGCAGAACCACATCCAAGGCGCGTTTGCCGCGCTCGGTCTCGAGTCCATCATCTCTCTCGTCTCCCCACAGCTATCTCCGAAAAGAGGTGGAAAAGAAGAAGCAACGATTGAAACAGCGGCATCGCGACACACAAAAAAGCAACGTTCGAGATGCGTCTACGTAACGAACAGTGGTTTAGAAGATATTACATTAGTCGCCTTGCGAATTGTCGACGCGAAGAAAATAAACGAAACAGAAGGCGTCATGACGGTCAATAAAATAGGTAAAGATAAAGAAGGTAAAAACGAAGATCCGCGGTGCACCACGGGACAATCTTCTTCTTCTTCTTCTTCTTCTTCTTCTTCTTCCGTGTTCTCGTTGCGCGACGATTACAACATCTCTCAACACCGAGCGACAAAAAGAGAAACTAGTAATAGCAGCAATAGAAGAAGACCGACCGTACGAATACCGGCGGGTGGCGTATATCCAGTCACGGTTGAGTGCTCGATAGATTCTGAGACGAAGCGCTCATACGTAACATCGTGGATTATAGCCGTATTTGGCACCAAAAAACACGAGCTGCGCGCGTGCGCTACGCAATGTTCGGTGTTAATCACAGGTTCTAACGTTTTTAACAACCCAGTAAAAAGTCTTTCTTTACTGAGCGAAGAAGCAACGCCGTTCATACCAGAAGCGCTACGATGCGCGTTCGATGCTCAACCTCAAGAATACTATCCACCTCCTGGGAACTATTTGGACACCATCTGGGGTTACATTGGCAGGTACTTTCTCTCGATTGAAAACAGAAACATTTTACCGGCGCCTGCGGATTACTACGCCTCGAAACTGCCCACGTGGCTTTTCACGTATCAGTTTCGTCGAGCGATGGTCTTGGATCCGAACTTTAAAGTATTTATTGAGTCACACAACCACGCGCCGTGGACGAAATCGTTAGAATGGGCGAGTGTGTTTCGCTCGATTTCTTCGCATCCATTGTCGGCGTCACCCTCGCCGTCGCATTCAGGGAAAGAAACATTCTATAAAACTCTGCTCAAGTCGGCGCGCTTACTTTACATCGAAGAAGCTCAACAAAACAAAGACGTGAAGAGATACGACATGTTCAATCGAACGTTAAAACGGATAGGACAAAGTGAACAGAGTGAATTACTCGTATACTCTTTGGAAGTGCCTGGTTTACAGAACGGCTACCCTCCCATAGTCGTTGGCGACGTTGTTCGGTGCCGAGTCGCTTGCGTGGCGCGTCATAAAGAACTCAGTCCTTTCCTTGAATACGGATTCCGAATCGTCGCCATCGTCTCAAAAACGCAAACCTTACATTTACAAGCGCCTTGGACCGTCACCTCAGATGGCACATCGGATAAATTAAGCACGCGAGAAGCGAGGAATCAGGAGATAATGAAGGTACACGTGCGTTTTGCCATGGACGAGAATTTCTTCTCTAGATGTCGCGCGGCGTTGCGAGCGTGCTCGACTTTGAAGGTGGAATATCCGAGCCAAGCCTCAAAGAATGAACAACAACGATTGCAACGACGTGATGATCTACGCACGTTAGACGAAATCGAACGCCTCCGACGCGGCATCAACGATGAACAGTATGAATTTGTGATGCGCTGTCGACGAAAAAGAGAAGTATTGTCGTTGGAGCAAAGTAAACGCGAGAATGAAACAAACGCGAGCGTTAACATCAAAGGACTAACGGTTGCGCCGCTTGTGTGTTTCGGCCCTCCCGGGACTGGTAAGACGTTGACTATCGCGCACGCGGTCCTCGATGCGTTATCCATAAATCCAGACGCTCGGATTTTAGTTTGTGCTCCGGCGCCGTATGCGGCGGATGTCATCTTAGATCGGATCATCCTCGAGCATCCGAAATATTTTCACAACACCACGGCGAGCACGAACGTGTACTGTCGCATCGACGACCCGAGACGAGCGATGAGCGAAAAGATGGGTTCGATTACTCCTTTTTGTGTTGATGTGAAGGACTGGTTCGCATCGAAAAGAAAAAGGTACAAGGAGATGGAACATTCTGCTCGCGTGCTCGTCTGTTCGTGCGTCTCTGCGGGCATTTTGTACGAAGCCATGAAAGCGACGTATCAAGCGAGAGCAAAGGTAAACTTCGACGTCGACGGCGCGCAATACCAATACGTCAATTTCGCCTTTCGCTCGTTCTTCGATGTCACTGATTTGGACAAGGACAGAGGTCAGAAAGCGGGACTGACGCATTTGTTCATCGACGAAGCCGCGCAGGCAACGATTCCTGAGGTATTGATTCCGATGTCCTTGGTGAATGAACGTACATTGGTGGTCATGAGCGGCGATTCAAAACAGCTTGGACCTTTAGTGCATTCGAAAGTAGCCATCCGAGGAGGACTCGAAAAGTCATTATTGGAAAAGTGCGTGGATATGATCAGCGAAAGAACAACGATACAGTCCCCGGCGAACGGCACGGACACCACGGACGATAATCTCGTAACACTGACGAAAAACTACCGATCCCATTCTGATATTTTGGAAATCGCGAGCGAATACTTCTACGGCGGCAAACTCGAAGCATTCGTATCGGAAAAAGACATTCGCATACCCGAAGACGAGGTGTTCCAGCGTTTGAAGTTGGCGACGATGCAACATAACAGCAACAACGAGGAAGATGGCGCTGCAGATCACCATATTTCTCGCCGATATCGAAACGTGTTCGTCGCCGTCGAAGGGTTGGAAGAAGTTGAGATGACCAAATCGCAATCGCAAGTCGAAACGAAGAGTTTCAGCAACGCTTTAGAGTGCGAAAAAGTGTGCGAGATTATTTCCGCGCTGTTGTCCTCGTCTGATGCGAAGAATAACAGAATTATTCCTTCTGATATTGAAGTCATCGCGGTATACCGACGACAAGTTTTGGCACTGCGTCAAGTATTGAGACAAATCAATCTCGGCGCTATTCGCGTCGGTACGATTGACGATTACCAAGGTCAAGAAGCTAAAGTGATTATAATTTCAACGGTAGTGAGTACGGGGCCGTCCGCGTCCCGTCGACGCAGAAACGGCGAAGAGGGGTATGGTGAAGAAGAAGCGAAGCATACGATTTTGAGCGATCCGAAAAGGTTCAACGTTGCCACAAGCCGAGCGAAAGCTTTGAATATCATTGTCGGGCATCCCAAGGCGTTGCGATTGTTTCCAAACTGGTCCAGATTGATTCGAAAAATTTCGCAAAATGGAGCGTCGTCTGTCTCCGATGCGTCCGTAACAACGACGAGTAGATCGACAATGACGAGCAGCAACAAACCACTGCTGCCACCATCGGATGGTAAGAATAGCGATAACGATGACGTCCAATTCTTCATCGATGAATACGCAGCGATTGAAGAAGAACTTGAAAAAGAGAAGACGAAGATGATGAGCATTTTTGACGACGACGATTTACCGTGGCGCGTCCAGTTATAGAATGATGAATATTTATTTAGAAAGCATTTAGCGCATTTTAGAAATTCATGATCGTAAACTTAATGGAAGAGGAGGACGAAGCTGTCGTTGGTTTCAAACCTTCCACGCAATGCTCTCTCAACGGAGGATACTTGCGAAAGAGCTCTTTTTCCGGCCTCGTTCTCGGTCGAAACGGCGGTTTCATTTTCTTCGCTTTAACTTCCTCCCAATCGAGTGGTGCCCAGAATGGGTGGTTCTCGAACGTCGTTCGCTGGTAATATTCGTCCTTGTTCATCTCTTTTGCTTCTTTTTCGGCGTCCTCGTCGTTTCTATGAATTGCACCGCTGTCGTCAAACGTCATCCGCCGACTCGGATCGACCACCAAAAGCTTCGAGACGATATCTTTAGCCTCCAAGTTAAACGTTTTTGGGAATCTCACGTCGCCTCTTGTGATCTTTTGGTGTCTCTCTCCGTCAGTTTTCGCCGCGAATGGCGCTTTACCGGTCAATAGTTCATACAACAAAACCCCTACGGCCCAGACATCCACCGCAAACGCATACCCTTTGCGCAGAGTGACTTCCGGCGCCATGTAATCTGCAGTGCCGCACGTAGTGTAACATCTTTCGTAAGCCGGATTGATTTTCTTCGTGAAACCTAAATCGCACAGTTTACAGTGACCAAAACGGTCTATTAATACGTTTTCTGGTTTCAAATCTCGATAGATGTAGTTGCGCTGGTGGAGGAATTGAAGCGCACACGAAACTTCCGCGACGTAAAATTTAGCGAGCGGAAGCGGAAGACCACCTGATCCATCCGTTGACGAGGCTCCACCAAGATACGTGGTTTCCATTTTGTTGCTAGTGTTAGCTATGGTACCGCAATGGGAATCGATAGACTCGGCGTGCAGCTTCGCATCATTTTGACCAGCTCCTATTTTCTGTGCACCCGACGAAAACGGTCCTTTCACCAACAACTGAAACAAATCGCCACCAGTCATGTGTTCCATCACTAAATACGCAAAGTGGTCGTCTTGAAACGAACACAGCGCCTGCATCACAAACTTTTGATTCGGAAAAGACCTCAACAACTCTCGTTCGCGAGTGACGTTGGAGATTTGATCGAGATCTCGGAGCGTCTTTTTCCGCATGACTTTGACGCAACACGGAAGTTTGTTTTGGTCGGATGTTTTGCAGAGAAAGACGGTGGCGGTCATTCCGACGCCGAGTTGTTTGTGAAAGGTGAGGTGCTTACGTTTTGAAACCCTCGAGAGGTGGTGCGACGATGATGATGTTTCGCTGCTCGCACCTTCATTTTGTTTTCCTCCGCACCTCCGCGTATCTTCCGTTCGCGAAGGAAGGGTTTCGCCGCCGCCGGGCGCGTGAACGATAGTTGCTGAAGGCGACGTCGAGAAAGAAGAAGAAGATGCTTTATTTTTTTCTCTCTCTCCTCTGAACCGTCTCGAGAGTGATTTCAACGCTAATTTGACCGAATTCGTCACGGTCAGATGTCGATGGTGATTGTGAGCGGGTTTGGACGACTCGTTCGTAACGGCAATAATTTTGTTGCTTTTGTCGCGAAACGACGACTCCGGCGCATCGGTCAAATTCAGCATCGATCGACAGTTGCTAACGGTGGTTCTACTCTTCGATCTCAGTCCACGAATCTTAGCATCGTCTATTTCACCATTATCGGATGCCATGCAATATTCACTCGCGTGCTTCTCCAACGCCTCTACGATATCTGCTCGCACATACCTACGAAACGTGCCGCGATCGAGCCATTGAACTTTGACGACATCGCTGGCAGCAACGACATCGGCAGTTGGTGGAGTACCTCTCAGTAAGCTCAACTCACCAAAATACGAGCCAGATTTGAGTAGTTTTCTAATTGTCTTCGAGCGTTGCTTTTTGTGCTGCTCTCTCGCCATCGCATCTCTCTCGTCGTCGAGATCACAACTCGAAGAGTTGAAAACTCTCACCTCGCACTCTCCTCGACAGAGAAAATACATCCTCTTCGCAGCTGTTTCGTCATCTCGTTTCAAAAGCACCTCGCCTTTCTCGTAAGCAATTTCTTCGCTCAACGCGTCTGCTAACAGAGACATTTCGTAATCATCCAACATATCCGAGAAAATCTTCACGTTCTCTAACGTTCTGGCGTTTCTCTCTCTCTTCTCGAACGCCGTCGCTCGCAATATGTCCCCAAACGTTTTCGAGTCGATCGCCCACAACGTCACTCTGTTCGATCGAGCGAATACAGACGCCGAGCGAATGGGCATGTTCGGGTTCAACAGCGCGACTTCGCCGAACGTGTGCCCACTGCCGATTTCTTTTCTTTTTATTATTTTTCCTGTTCTCTCTCCTCTCGTCCGGTGGATCGCTTCGGCGTCTATTTTTAAATCATCCTTCTCTCCTTCGTCGTCGTCGTCGTCGTTGTCGTCGTCGCTTTCGCATCCTTCGTCTTCGTCGTCGTCTTCTTCCTTTCTCACGACAACCTCGCACGTCCCATCTGCGATCACGTAAAAGTTCCTCCCCACGTCGCCTTGCCTCACCACGCACTCGCCTCTCTCGTATCTCAAAGGCACGAACGCTTCAAACAATCTGAACCGATCCTCTTCGTCTCGGACGGAATCAAACGCCGCGATCCCTTCGAGCGCGTTGTGTATGAACGAAAACTGCTCGCGCTGCTGCTGTTCTTCTTCTTCTTCTGTTTCGTCGTCGTCGTCGTCTCTTCTCGCCTCTTCTTCTTCTTCATCTCTTTCAACTCCAACGCCTAGTTCTCTTTTGCTTTTTTGTGCACAAAAACTTCGTCGCTTTTTTTCCCGTAAAAAACACTCGATCAAACGTTCCTCGTCGGTGGAAATTTCCCGCAACCGAGCTTCGCTCGCTTTGCGCTGTTCTTTTCGTCGTCCTCCGTCGCGGCGATGATGATGGTAGCGGCGATCTTCCGGGGGCGCTGTGCGAGACGACATGTGTTTTTGTGCTCTTCTCTCTCTCTCTCTCTCTCGCGTATTTTATTTTTAGAACAAAAAACGAAGAAAAGGGTGCATACATTTTAAATTTTTAGGGTTTCACTTTTTTTGAAGCATCTCTCTTCCTCTCTCTCGGTTTCAAAACATCACAACAAACACACGCACACTCTCGTATAAAAATATATACATATAAAAATGAGCTACAACTTTGGCAACGACGGCGCGACGCAATTCCAAGGCGGCGGCTACGGGTACGCGCATGTTTACGTTTTGTTCGCGTCTTTTCTCTCTCGATGACAACATACCGTGGTGCATCTTGTCTCGTATCTGATTTTGGGGAAAAAGAGAGATTTTGGGGAAAAGAAAATTTTGAAAAAATGTCTCTCTTTTCTTCTTCTCTCTTTGTTTAAACGCGCGGTTTCTCTCCCTATCTTTTCTGATCCGCGTGAACCGTCCTCCGGCGATGGCGACGCTCCGTCGCACCTGTGCTGCGCGGTTGGCGTTTTTTTGTTCTTGTCTACGCCGTCTTTCTTTCTTCGCGATGTTTGATTTGAGTTTATAAGTGTACTTCTTGACGCTGACGACAAAAATTTTTTTTGTTCTAAAACTGTTGTGCGTGTGTTGTATAGGAACACGACCAACAACGCGGCTGGAGGCGGCGACACGCAGTACCAAAAACGACAACAGGAAGATTCCATCACCCCGGTGACGGTGAAGCAAATCTCGGACGCGACGGCGTCGTCCGCCGAAGCGGACGAGTTCGCGCTGTTGACCGGGAAAGCGATCGGATTGGTGACAATCGTCGGGAAAGTTGTCTCGAAAGAAGAAACCGGCGCGCACAAGGTGTACAAGGTGGACGACGGGACGGGCGCGGTGTGCTGCAAAGTGTACTCGGCGGAGGATGGGGCTGGCGGCGAGGCGGGCGAAGTTTCGTACGATACGAACGATTACGTGAGAGTGACCGGGAAGTTGAAGTCTTGGAACGACGCGAGATACATTCAAATGCTGAACTGCAGAAAGATTACGGATTTTAACGAAGTCGCGTTTCACTTTTTGGACGCGATGTACGCCTCGTCCAGATTTTCCAACGAAAAAGGTTCGAGCGTAGCGGCGCAAGCGACGACTGCGACTGGGGCAGCGCCGGCGGCGTACGCGATGCCGACGAGTGGTAATAACCCAGAGGCGGGAGGATCGTTGCAAGAGCAGTTGTTGTCGATTTATAACAACCCGAGCGGGCCGGCGGCGGGGGATTCCGGAATTGAAATATCCGAAATGTGCAAATTGTTGGGCGGGAAGTATACGATGGATGCCGTTCGAGAGGCGGTGGAAATGTTGTCCAACGAAGGGCACGTGTATTCTACGATCACGGACGATCACCACAGGTCAACGAGCATTTAAATCCAAATCTCTCCTTTCTTGTCGCGGCGTCGAGTTTTTTCAGGAGGAGAGGAGTGATTGAGAGAAGAAGAAGAAGGCATCATTATACTACTACTACCGTATATTAACACATTTTTAGTTTACATTTTGAGAAATACACATCGATATACAAACGCTACTACATTATGCTTTTGAAGTTCTCTTTTACTTCTTTATTTATTAGCAGGAGTCATCTCAGAACACCACGGCATCACGCGCTCGTACGCCGTTCTATTTTTTTTACTAGATTTTTTTTTCATTGACTGGTATTGCTGTTGTTTCTAGACGCGCCCATCGCACTGCTACTCCCGGTTCTCGAACCAGTCTTTTCGTTCCTCGATCGAGTGCTATTTACCACCAATGGTTTCAGAGCTATGTTTCTTCGGGCGCCTAAAACGGACGGGTCGGTGAGACCTTCGTTGTTATTCGGCGACTGTGAGAGTTGATACGCCTCGGCGTTACTGGCGTCGTGTACCGAAGACTCATCGACGTCGGTATCTTCGCCGCCGTAGTTGCTATCGTCGTCGTCGTCGTCGTCATCATCATCATCGTCGTCGTCTTCATCCACGTCTGTTTCTTCCGACGGATCATCCAGAGACACTTGCGAAGAGACCAAGGACTGGTTATCGGGAAAGTTTGAGTACGATCCATCGTGCTGCTCGTACTTCAACGCCGGCGCTCGACACATCTTCTCGTTTAACGAATCGTCCACAAACGGATCCATCAACAACGTCTCCACGTCCGGTCTCTCTTCGACGTTCCTCTTCAAACAGTTCAAAATGAAAGCCTTTGCATCCGCGGATAAGTTCTCTTCCGGCAACGTAGGCAAAGCAGTACTCGACGCGATTTTATACATCGCTTGCACTTGCGTCGAACACTCGCACCACGGCGGCTTCGCCGAAGCCATTTCGATAACCGTGCATCCCACCGACCACACGTCGCACCCTAGTGTCACTTCTGATTTGCGTATGACTTCGGGTGCCATCCAATACGCGCTCCCTTTTACCGCTTTCTTGGCGTAGTCGCTCCGTTCGACGTCCACGAATTCCAACATTTTCGCCATGCCGAAATCAGCCAGTTTGATTCGACCGGATTTTTCAACTAAAATGTTCGCTCCTTTAATGTCTCGATGCACGACGCGCTGCGAGTGGAGGTAGTCTAAACCGATCAAGATTTGACGAGTGTACACTCGCGTCACGTTATCGCCGAGTGGACCAAATCTCTGAAGTAACGAAGCTATGGAACCGCCGGGAACGTACTCCATGAAGACGTTCAAGATGTCTTTTCGCCGCTTGATGCCAATGTATCGAACAATATTCGGGTGGGTCAGTTGCGAAAGCATGTGCACTTCTTGTTCGAGTTGAACGATGGATTCGCGAAGGCGCGGGTCTTGAACCGTCGGAGTGATTCCGTCCAAGGACGAACGAGCGGAACGTTTGCCGTCTCTGTCGCTCTTGTGCTGATAGGGGTGGTGATGGTGGTGGTGGTGCGTCTCGATAAAGTCTTTATCCCCGCCACCGCCGCCGTTACTCACGGCAATTTTGACCTCTTTCAACGCGAACAATTCTCCTGTTTCGCCATTCAACGCCAAGTTTACTCTCCCGTAACTCCCTTCGCCTAAGTTATCGCCGATGGTCCACTTCTTCGGCGGTCCCGAGCTCACCGGCGCGCCGAAGAACGAACGCATGCCGTTTTCATCGGAAAAGTTACTCAGACCGTCGTGCCAGGACCCTCGGCTCGATATTCTCTTGTGTTTTGTGCTGTGATTTGCGTTCGCGTACTGCCCAGTCGGCGTCGTGGCTCGCGTTTGCCTCGGGCTGGGATGCGGCGAGAGCCGACTGAACGAGTTTTGCCTTCTCGACACCTGAACTTGATGTTGCTGCTGACCCGCCGCGTTGTTCTGACTGCTACTATTACTGCTACTGCTAAAAGACCTCGGCGGCGGGTTCGGACTCTTCGCCCTCGGACTTCTCTGTTTCTGCTCGCGCAAATTCAACCCGCCGACGCTCGTCGTCGTTCGATGCCGTTGTTGCTGTTGTTGTTGCTGTTGTTGTTGATAATACGCGACCCGTTCCGAGCGATGCTCGCCGAAACTCCTCGAATCTCCGCTGCTCCTCGTCAAACCAGACGCCGGCGACGACGAGCACGCCGACGCGCCGCCGCCGCCACCCGCTACTCCTTCCGTGCCGCCGCCGACGTCGTCGTTTCTCCCCCCGCTTTCATCAAATTTTTGCTCCTCTTTCTCATCCTCCTCGTTCAAAAACGCCTCCACCTCTTCCTGTTTTGTCTCCTTCGTGGTCCTCACCAAAACGAACTCTTCCTCCTCTTTCTTCGCGAGCTCGATTTCTTTCTCGATGATCAACTCTTGTTGGAGCCGCTGCTCTTCCTCGGAAAAGAAGTTAACTTCATCGTTGTTCGCGTCTTCTTCTTCCGTTTCCGATGGAGGCACTAATGATGGCTTCTGGAGAACGTTGATGGGCGACGTTGGGTGATGTTGTCGTCGTTCTTGTTTTGACGCGCACGCGCCCATCTCGCTTTTCACGAACGGTTTAAAAAGAGACGCAAAAAGAGAGCGCTCTCTCTCTCTCTCTCTGCGCGTACTCTCTCTCTCTCTCTCTCTCAGTGCTCAACGAGAAACGCGTTTCATCGTCGTCAAAGCGTGTGTTTTCTCTCTTCTGTCTCGTGTGTGTCAAACGTCGTGTCAGCAAAACACAAAAATTTTTTGAGGAGAAAAAAAATTAATTCGCCAGAAGAGAAAAAAGCAAAAAGAAAAAAAAAGCACGAAAATACACGAAAATACACACAAAAACAGTCTCGAGACACTTTTGCAGCGCGATCTTTTGTCGTCGCGAGATCTTCTTCTTCTTCTTTTAAACTCGCTCTCTCTGTTTCTCTCTCTTCTGTTCTCTCCTTCTCTCTGGAGAGAGAGAGAGAGAGAGAAACAGAGAAACAGAGAGAACGCGCAGAGAGCGACATTTTAAAATCTCTTCTCTCCCATAATACTCTCTCACAAAAGTCAAAAGAGACATTTTTTTTTCCAATTCTCTTCAAAGAAAGAAAGAAAGAAAGAAAGAAAGAAGCTACTTACTGCGCGAGTGACTCACGCACGAAAAGAGAGAGAAGAGAGAGAGAGACTCGAGAGAGTGACTCGAGAGCGTCGTCGTCGTTTTTCTTTTTCCAACACGCTCTCTCTGTCTTTTGGTTTCTTCTTGGGTGTCTCTGACGACGACGACGAGAGAAAAAATGGATTCTTCTTCTTCCTTCTTCGTCTTCTTCTCTTCCCGGGCGAAGATGAAGAAGCTTCTTCTGCTCGTCGTCTTTTTCGTCGTCTCCTCCTCCTTTTTCTTCTCGGAGGCGGCGACGATTCAGACGACGAGAGCGATGAAAAGTGGGACGAGGACAAAAAAAGAGCGCAACTTGGACGCGCTGAAAACGTTCTTCTCGAAGATTGATTTCGACAACGACGGGCAGTTGGACGCGGAGGAGCTGAAAAAATACGTCGCGTCGGCGATTGGCGGGATAGATTTCGACGAACAAAAAGAAATCGATTCGGCGTCGAGAGAGACGATCGAACAAATGGACGCGCAATCGGACGACGACGAGACGATATCGGACAGAGAGTTGACGATGTTTATGGAGACGAACGATAACGTGGCGACGGTGAGAGACGCGAAGTTGTGGGTGAAGTACGCGCTGAGATTTCCGCAATACGCCGGGAGGTTTGAGGAGAATAGAATTACGATCGATGATTTTCCGTCGCTGATTATGAACGACGGGGAGTTGTTGAAGTCGCACTTGTTCATCGAGAACGAGATGCACAAGGCGTCGATATTGAGGAATTTGAGACGGCAGATGTTGCACTTGGGCGAGGCGCCGTCGGTGCCGAAGAAAGCGGTGGCGAAAGTCATCGTGCCGAGGAAAAAATCGAGTACAAATGACGACGGGGATAACGTGGTATCCATCAAGTGGTTAGATCCAGATAGCAGAGGGACGCCTCCGGCGCATTTATTTGTCGTGAAGAGCGTGATCGTGACGCCCGGGCCGTTAGCGGTTGGCGATAGAGACGGACGGTGGTGGAGTAAGGAAGAGGAGGACGACGCGGCAGCGAGCGCGAAGAATGAGCGAGAGCGTGGAAAAAGCGATGACGACAATGATGAGAATAGCAATAATAATAATAACAATAACAATAACAATAATAATAATAGACACGTGAAAGAGTGGAGGATTGAAGAGGTCGTAGAGTGGGGCGAAGAGAACGCTTTGATCGTTCGAAACTGTCCGAAAGGCGCGACGCTAAAATTTAAAGTCATCGCCTACGGCGCCTTTGGTGCGAGCAAAGCGGCGACGACGAACGAGGTGAAAATTCCATCGGGCAGAGATTCCTCCTCGTTAGGAGTAAGAAACGAGAATAGCAGCGATCAATATTATAATAGCGGAGTGAATCAACGGGGTCGTAATAACAACGCGGTAGTCGAGGAACCGCCGCAAACGTTCTTGTCCATGTTTTGGAGCGCGATGGCTATTCTCGCATCCACGGGAGGAGTTTTTGTGCGATTGTATTACTTGGCGAGAAGTTGGAAGCGAAGAAACGATTATAAAAATGACGTGGACGGTGGGGATGGATTAGCCGTAAACGGTAGTCACGGAACAACCGTCGACGCGATCGACGCGAGCATCATCGGCGACGGCGACGACGTCTCCGTAGACGCTACGGTTGGAATCGCCGCAAAATCGCCGCAAAAAGCCGTCTCGGCGTTGATTAAGCGGGCTGAAAAGCAATTGTTAGACTCCAGTCGCGAATTGATGGAACCGGAAGCCGAGCCACCGTCGCCAAAAGTATCGAATCAAAGTAACGGCAACGCCGCGAGAATGATGATTGCGGGGGAGGAAGACGCGCAGAAAGTTGTCTACATCAAAACGACGGCGACTCCACCTCGGTCGGCGTCGCCGCAACTGAACGTCACGAGCAGCGCAGAAACGACGCCATCTAAAGCGATGATGAGGAAGGCGAAACGAAACGGCTCCAGTTCGAGCTTGCTGTCGTTGAACGCGTCTTCTCCCGCGAAACCAACGTCCAGCGCGCAATCTCAAACGACGACCACCTCAGGCTCGACGGGTATCAAAAAAGGCATCTGCGCCGACCCGTCGTGTTCGAAGAAAGTGAAAGGTCTTTTCAAATCTCCAAACGCGCATTACTGCGGGTTTTGTCAGCACAAGTTTTGCTTCTCGCACGTGGCCACGTCGCCGCACGGAGCGAGAGGCAAGTGCATGCCAGAATCCGAGTGCGTCTGTTTGAAATGTTTCGACTCGTTGGACGAGAAGAAGCAAAAGTCTCTGTTGAAAAACTTGGACGTGTTGCAAAAACCGGAGATTCTGGAGCAGATGGCGAGGAAAGAAAAAGCGGCGAAACGTTGGAAAATGATCAAGAACGTGGTGAAAGTGAGTCGAATGGCGGAAAAACGAATGGCGTACACGCGAGCGCAGCAGCAAATGTAATATTTAAAGTAATACCAAATACTCATCAGTAGTACTGTGTGATGTAAACTCTCTTTTTGTTTTGTTTTCGTCGTTCAAATCGATGTTCGTGGATATATATGTGTGTATCGGTATTAAAACCTTTTAGTAAGTAGTTTTTATATGTTGTGTTGTTGTTGTTGTTGTTGTTGATGATTATGATGACACTGTTGTCGTCGTCGTCGTCGTTGTTGTTGTTCAATGTGTTCACCGTTTTCTCTCCCTCTCTCTCTCTCTCTCTCTCTCATTATCTCTCTCATTATCTCTCTCTTTATCTCTCTAGTTGTCTAATTTAGTTATTATATTATTATTAGTGTGGTATCTCTCTCCTTCTTCCTCGGGTTCTTACTCCTTCTTCTTCTCGCGATGACGTTATATTTCTTGCTTCTTACGCGTCCAACAACTCGTCGTCCTCGTCCGGCAACGGTTGCGCCGCCGCATCCGCCAACTCCTTCTCGTACTGCGCGACTTCCGCCATGTCCACCTTCACTTCCGGCGGCGCGAGCGCCGGACTCTCCGTAAACACCAACTGCGGGTTCCCCGCCAACTTCCTCGCCAAGTACAAAAACGGCTTCTCAAAGTTATAATTCGACTTCGCGGACAACTCGTAATACTGTAAATTCTTCTTGCGATGAAACGTGATCGTTTTCGCTCGCACCTGACGGTTTCTCACGTCCACTTTATTCCCGCACAACACAATCGGAATGTCTTCGCACACGCGCGTGATGTCTCTGTGCCACGTCGGCACGTTCTTATACGTCGTTCGCGACGTCACGTCGAACATGATAATCGCGCACTGGCCGTGAATGTAATACCCATCTCTCAACCCGCCGAATTTCTCTTGACCGGCAGTATCCCAGCAATCGAATCGAATCGGCCCGCAGTTGGTGTTAAAATCGAGCGGGTGCACCGCCACGCCAACCGTGGGGAGGTATTTCTTCTCAAACTCACCAGTCAAGTGACGCTTGACGAACGTCGTTTTACCTGTTTTATATTATTATTTTATCGAAGAACAACACATCGAAAAGCAGCGGAAAAGAAAGAGAGAAACGTGAGTCGTCGCACGGGTGAGTCGTTGTTCATCGAAGAACCGCCGCAATCGTCGACGACGCGGAAAGAAGAAGACAACGAAAAGGCGATCGATCGACCGCGCAAAATTTTGCGGCCGATCGATCGTCCCCTTTTAAAAAAATTTCCCCTGGGCTTTTCAAAAGCGCGAGCAGCGCGCTCGAAAAAAGAGAGAAAGAAGTAAAACGAGAAGATCATCGCTCTTCTTCTCGTCGTCGAAATCGTCGTAAAAAAGAAAACGACTCACCCGTGCCGCCGTCGCCGACCAAGACCAGTTTAAACGTTGGGACTTCCGCCATTTTTCTTCTTCTTTTTTCTTTTTTTGTGTTGTTCTCTCTGGAGAGAAAAAGCCCAAAAAGCCCCCAAGCAAGCAAAAACGTGATACACCCTAAACAAACAAAATTTAGAGCTTCTCTCTCTCGCGTGTGTGAGTGTGTAAATTGTTGCATTACGAAGACAGAATTTTCTATTTTTTCCTGTGGTGGTGCTTTCGTCGTCTCTCTCCGAGAGAGAGAGTCACAGTCTCGCACTCCACCACCAGTTTTTATTTTATTTGTGGTCTCTCTTTCTTTTTTGAGAGAGTTAGAGAGAGAGAACGAGGATATTTTATTTTCCCAGAAGAAGAAGCATTCGCTCTCAACGATTTTAAAACTACACGAGCAGCTTCTTCACTCGCAACAAAAAAGAAAGAAAAGATTACTCTCTCTCTCGTTGGTATAATATCTCTCTCTATCGAAGAAGAAGAAGAAGAACAGCGACAGAGCAGTCTTTGAGAGAGGTTTTTTTGTGAGAAGAGAGGATCTGTTATCTCGTCGTCAAAGATGTCGCGGAGTTGTTGCTGCTGCTCGTCGTCGTATTCGTCGTTGTCGTCGTCTTATTCGTCGAGTTTGAGGAAAACATCATCGAATGTTCGGAATCCGTCGTCTTCGTCCGCTTTGAAACGAGGAGGACAACAACAGTTGTTCGCTTTGCGAGAGCAGCGATGGAACGACGAAAAGAAGGAAAGATTTTGTTGCGCGGCGGCGAGATCCTCAAACGCCACGGATGAATCGTCCTTCGGATCGCCTTCGGACGCGGAGATTTTGGCGCAGATTGCCGCTATTAAAGCGGAGAATGAAGCTTTGAAACGCGATTTGCAAACCAAAGTCGCGGTGAGGAAGAAGAAGACTGTTACGACGACGACGAAAGGGAAGAGCACGAATAATGGAGGAGAGAAAGTGGAAGCGTTCGCCGGGGAGTTACCGGACGTTTACGTCGGAGGTGATTCGGAATACACGGTGGAGAATGCGGCGAAGGAAGCTGCCGCTGCGTCGTCGGCGACGGCTTCTGCGGCTTCGACGGAGGCGGTCGCGACGACGACGACGACGACGACGACGGAAGCGACCGCCGCCTCGCCGTCCTCGCCGTCTTCGTACGACTCCTTGACCCCGGGTTTTGAAATCGATCCCATCGTGGAATCGGAATCGCCAAAGAATATCGTTTTTGTCACCTCTGAAGTCGCGCCGTGGTCGAAAACGGGTGGCTTAGCCGATGTGTGCGGGTCGTTGCCGCAAGCGTTGGTGGCGAGAGGACACCGCGTGATGGTCATCGCGCCGAGATACTTGAACGGAACGAAAAGCGATAAATTATACGAAGGCGCGTTCGATACCTGCGTGAAATCAAAGTTAGGATGTTTTCAGGGGTTGCAAGAGGTTGGGTATTTCCACCAGATCAAAAACGGCGTCGATTACGTGTTCGTGGACCATCCGTCTTACCACCGAGCGGGATCGTTGTACTCGGATCCGTCCAACCAAACCTTCGGCGATAACCAGTTTAGATACACTTTGTTGGCGCACGCCGCGTGCGAAGCGCCTTTGGTGTTGCCGTTCGAGAACACCGGCGGGAGATACGGTGACGACGTCGTTTTCGTCGCGAACGATTGGCACGCCGGATTGGTGCCGATTTTAGTCGCCTCGAAATATAGACCGCACGGCGTCTTCGGCAACGCGAGAACCATCTGCGCCATTCATAACATAGCGCACCAAGGCGTGGAACCGAACACGACGTTTCCGAACTTGGGCGTTCCCGGCGAATGGTACAGCGCGTTAGAGTACCAATACCCAGAATGGATGCGAGCGCACGAGTTGGACGAAGGCAAAGTAGTGAACATTTTGAAGGGCGCGATTGCAACGTCCGATCGCGTTTTGACCGTTTCCGAGGGGTACGCGTACGAAATCACCACTCCGGAAGGAGGTAAAGGCTTGGAAGGTTTGTTGGCTGCGCGCGCGCACCGATTAAACGGCGTCGCGAACGGCATCGACTTGGAAGAGTGGAACCCGAGCAACGATAAAGATTGCGCGGCGCCGTACTCCATCTTGGATTTCAGCGGCAAATTGGAGTGTAAAAGAGCGTTGCAAAGAGAGATGGGCTTACCGGAACGAGACGACGTCCCAGTTCTTGGATTTATCGGTCGATTGGATTGGCAAAAAGGTCCGGATCTCATTCGCGACGCGTTAGGGGCGCTGATGAATGAAGATTGTCAAGTCATCATGCTCGGTTCCGGTTTGAGCGAATTGGAAGAGTGGATGAAATGGGCGGAAGGGGCGTACCCGGACCGATTCCGCGGGTGGGTTGGATTCTCCGTCCCCATGGCGCACAGAATTACCGCCGGGGTGGACATCTTCTTGATGCCGTCGCGATTTGAACCGTGTGGTTTGAACCAATTGTATTCTATGCGATACGGTACGTTACCGGTTGCGCACGCCACCGGCGGTTTGAGAGATACCATCACACAACATAATCCGTTTGCGGACATCTCGAAACCGGAAGAAGTCGGTCAAGTCGGCACCGGATGGTTGTTCGATAACATGTCCACCCAAGATTTCATCGAAGCTACGAAGTGGGCCATTCACGTATACAGAGAGAAGAAGGATGTTTGGAGAGCGATGCAAGTCCAAGCGATGACGCAAGATTTAAGTTGGAACAAGAAAGCGGCGGAGTGGGAACAAATCTTCGATTGGGCGAAGATTGATCCGCCTCATTGCACTTAAAATTTGGGAAAGAAAAATAAAAGAGAGGGAGAGAGAGAGAGAGAGAGAAAAGGCATTATAATGATAAAAGAGAAGAAGAGAACGGCACAAGACGACGACGACGACGACGACGACGACGAGAGCACATTTATATAACACAACAAAAATCAAAAGGAGAAGAGAAGAAGCTTTGTAATTTTCACCATCTCGCGCCGGCACAAAGGAGCGAGACGAAACGCGTAAAACGAAATACAATATCACGAAGAAGAAGAAGAGGAAGAACGAGATTCTCTTTTTCTTTTTCTCTACCTACTATGCTATACAACAAATAGTCTCTCGCCGCTTTCATTTTTGTACGCTACATTTTGCTGACGCCCGGCCGCAACTCTACCCCAGTCGCGTCTTTATTACTGACTAAATCCCATATCGACGCGCCGCCTTGCACGCAATCGCGTTCGAATTCGGGTTCTTTATCGTACACAATTTTAGCGGTTTCGATGAGCACCGCCGCGGTTAATCCCCAACACACGCTCGTTCTACTTTTACCGCCGTCGTTTCTTTCTACCATCTCCTCCTCGTCCACTCGAAACGAGTGCACGCGTATCGGGCACGGCGCGTTTTTCCACGCGTGATCGTTAAACGTGTGTCTCTCGTCGTCTCGCAAAAACGCATCCAGCCGAACAGAAAACGTCCTCTCCACCTCCGCGGGTTGATTCCTCAACCAATCCATTTTCGAAAAGTTCTCCGCGTCCGTCACCGTACACACGACTGGTCGAACGCTTATAAATCCCGCGCTCACGATTGGCGGTAACACGGTCAAAACTTTCACGTGGTCTCTGTTCAATCCAATCTCTTCTTCCGCTTCTCGCAAAGCGCACTCGATATCGTCCCCGCCGTCTTCTTCGTCCAACTTGCCTCCCGGAAACGCGACTTGCCCGGCGTGCGAGTTCATATCCGCGCTTCGTTTCGTCAAGAGCACGCGGATTATTCCGTCTTGTTTTTCAAACAAGAGAACCAACACCGCCGCTCGCTTTTTCGGATTCTCGTGATGATAAAGATGTTGTTGTTGTTGCTCTTTTTCTTGTTTTTGTTCACCCGCTGTCGTTGAAAGCGTCGACGTCGTTCTCTTCGGGACTTCGTATCCCAACAACCTCCTCCTCGGCACGTCTCCGAGTCTCTCGCATCGACGATGCCAAAAAAAGTCATCGTCTTTATTAGCAGACTTTGTCATCTTGTTCGCCGCTTTTGCTCGAGGAGGAGCTTCTCTGCTGGCACCAAACAACCCAGCAGAAAACCGACGATGCTGCTGATGACGATTACGACGATAAAAGCGACTGCCCGCTGCTCGAGCGACGACGAACGCGACGAGGCTTTCTCTTCTCGTCGTCGCGGTAAATAACATGCATTCACTCGCTTTCGTATCTCTCTTCTCTCGTCTCGTCTCGGTTCGTTCGTTCGTTCGTTCGTCAAAGAGACTCGAAATCGATACGGGTTGTTATTATTTCGAGAGAAAAGAGAGAAGAAAACAGTCTCTCTCTCTCGTCGCAGATGCGAGCGCGCGCAGGTGCTTTCTGTTGTTTTTCTCTCTCTTCTTCTCTCTCTCTCTCTGTTTCTTCTTTCCTTCTTGTTCTTCAAGTTTGTGTCGTTTAAAGTCTACAGGAGAGAGAGACAAGAGAGAGACAGTCCCGGGAAATGGACTTATAAGTCCCCAGTTTTAGGGGAAAACCAGAGGAATTTTTCGATTTTTTTTGCCTTAAAAATCTTGAGCCTTTTTTCCTATGTAACGAGCGGGGACTTATAATAAGTCCATTTCCCCATAGACTGAACGAAGGTGAAAGCACATCAATGAGCCAAAAAACAACCTTGAGAAAGAGAAGAAGAAGAAGAAGACCAAGAAGAAGTCCATCCAAAACCAAAAAAGAAGAGAGAGATTCCAACCAAAAAAGCTTCCTGGCCTCAAAAAAAAAAAAAAAAAAAACTAAAAAAACA
>Ga0255769_10000509_pt1 | contig 46146 bp, 45 predicted proteins | sample 041ome_9_FD_179637 | JGI IMG/M metagenome (GOLD analysis project Ga0255769, IMG submission 179637) | Coastal salt marsh microbial communities from the Groves Creek Marsh, Skidaway Island, Georgia - 041413US metaG (version 2) | ecosystem: Environmental > Aquatic > Marine > Intertidal zone > Salt...
TTGCAAGGGCAGGTCCAACTGCTGCAAGAGTTCTCGCAGATTGGGGGGCTAATGTTATACAAGTGAATCCACCCAATAAACCAGGGCAAAAAGGTGGGAGTGTTACAGGTAGTCGTGATGGTTTTGACTTCCAAAATCTTCAAAGAAACAAAAGAAGTATAACAATTGATTTGAAAAATGATGAAGGGCACGAACTGTTCATCTCATTAGCAAAAAAAAGTGATATCATAATTGAGAATTTTAGGGCTGATGTTAAACATCGACTAAAAATTGATTATGACAGTATCAATGAAATTAATCCAAGAATAATATATGGCAGTATTTCTGGTTTTGGTCAAACGGGACCTTACAGAGAGAGGCCAGGGCTTGATCAAATTGTACAAGGGATGTCAGGATTAATGTCTATAACTGGTATGGAAGAAAGTGGTCCAACAAGAGTCGGAATTCCAATAAACGATCTGTGTGCAGGAATGTTTCTTGCTCAAGGTATTATTATTGCCCTACTAAACAGAGAGTCTACGGGGAAAGGACAATGGGTCCATACATCATTACTAGAAGCGGGTATATTTATGCTCGATTTTCAAGCCTCAAGGTGGCTTCAAAAAGGACAGATCGCAAAACAAGCAGGAAATAATCATCCTACAGGGATTCCTCAGGGTTGCTACAAAACATCTGATAAATTAATTAATGTGAGCGCTGTTGGCGATAGGTTGTTTGCAAGGTTCTGTCAGGCTGTTGGTTTGGATCAATTAATTGATGATATAAAATATGCTACTGATGAGATGAGATTAGAAAACAGAGATGAGTTAAATGAAATAATTGCCAAGGTTCTAATTCAACATAACTCAGATTATTGGATAGAAAAGCTCAATATGGTTGGGGTTCCATGTGGGCCAGTAAATAATATTGCTGAAATGTTCAATGATAAGCAGGTAAAACACTTAAAAATGAATAGAAAAGTAAATCATCACCGTCTTGGTGAATTGGATGTTGTTAGGCAGCCAATAAACTTTTCTGATTATGCACAGCCAGATAAACTCAAATATTCTGCTCCAGACCTCGGTCAGCATAATAGAGATGTTTTATTGGAATTTGGTTTTGAAGAAGATTATATAAAAAACTTAATAGAAAAAGGTGTAATTTAAATTAAACATTGTGTGCATTACCTAAGATCATTACGACGAATTGTTGAGTAGCTATTGAGGCTAAAGGGAGAAAATGGAATTAAAAACAAATAAAATTATTGCGAAGAAAGATAGTAATATTGGATGGATGATAATCAATAATCCAGAGAGAAGAAATGCTATTTCATTAGAAATGCGTGAGGCCATGACTGAAGTATTTGTTCAGTATGAAAAAGATCCAGATATAAGGGTGCTGATTATAAAGGGACAAGGCGGTAAAGCATTTATCTCAGGTGCAGACATTTCTGAGTTCAAAGAAGTTAGAAACAATTATGAAGCTGAAAAATTGTATGCAAAAGCAACCGACATTATGACTTCTGCAATGAATGCTTTCAGTAAGCCTATAATTGCCATGATTGAAGGGTATTGTGTCGGTGGTGGCGTTGCAACAGCTATTGCAGCAGATATAAGAATCGCAGCTGATAACACACAGTATGCTATTCCAGCAGCTAAGCTAGGTCTCGCATATGGTTTTGACAATTTACAACAACTCGTAGAGTTGGTGGGTCCAGCGAACGCAAAGAGAATATTATTTACCGCTGATATGATGGATGCAAATACAGCGCACCATATGGGATTAATTAATGAGATTGTTGAAGTAGAGAAATTAGAGCAATATGTTATTGATATGGCTAATAGAATTGCTGCAAATGCTCCGCTAACAATAATGGCATCTAAGGAAACAGTAAAACATGTTTTAAGATCAGATATCAGGGATCTAAAAAAACTCGCTCATCTGGCGGAACTTTGTTTTAATAGCAATGACTTCAAAGAAGGACGTGAAGCGTTTATGGAAAAGAGAAAACCAAATTTTACTGGAAAATAGCATTAAGTATGTATATGAGTATAAAACATGACTGATCAAATTGTACTTACCAACCTTCATAAGAGTTTCGGGGATCTGAAAGCTGTTTGTGATGTATCATTGAATGTCAAAGTTGGACAGATATTAGGTTTTATTGGTCCTAATGGCTCAGGGAAGTCAACGACAATGAAGATGGCAACTGGTTATTTAAAGCCTGACTCAGGTTCTTCGGTTATATGTGGCATTGATATCGAAAAGAATCCAAAGGAAGCAAAAAAATTAATTGGTTACTTACCTGAAGGGGCACCGGCTTATGGTGAAATGACAACCATTGGATTTTTGAATTTTATCGCGGATATCAGAGGTTATTATGGCAAACAAAGATCTGTTCAAATAGATAAGGCTGTCGAGAGGGCCCGGATTAAGCATGTTCTGCATCAACAAATTGATACATTGTCCAAAGGTTATAAGAGAAGAGTGGGGCTTTCTCAGGCAATTTTGCATGACCCAAAAATTTTGATTTTAGATGAACCAACTGATGGTTTAGATCCAAATCAAAAGCATCATGTGCGCGAGCTAATCACTGAGATTTCAAGAACAACAGCAATAATTGTCTCAACTCATATACTTGAAGAAGTGGATGCGGTGTGCTCAGGTGTTCTCTTAATTAACAAAGGAAATATTGTTCTTGATGGATCTGCGTCAGAGTTAAGGTCAAAAGTAGAAAGTCACAATTCAGTTTTAATAAAAATAGACCCAAAAGAAGTTGAAAATTTAAAAAGATTGCTGTTGACTATCTCAGGTGTGAGTAAAATAGAAACTATCAATGAAACCGATAGCAACGTCAATGTCCATATCTACCCAAAAGAAAATAGAATAATTCTAACGGAAATAGCTAAAATAATTGCTGATAATAAATTTCCAATAAATGACATTCATCAGAATCATATAGCTCTTGATGAAGCATTCAGAAAACTAACCGTTTAGGGCAAAAAACATGCTTGGAAATATATACATAATACTTAAACGTGAGACAAAAGGTTATTTTTCAACTCCACTTGCATACATATTTATATCAATTTTCTGTGGTCTTACTGCTGCATTCACATTTTATCTTGGGGCATTTTTAGAAAGGGGGCAAGCAGACCTTTTTCCTTTTTTTGAAAGTCATCCATGGTTATTAGTATTATTGGTACCTTCAATTTCAATGAGATTGTGGGCTGAAGAGAGGAAGACCGGATCTATTGAGTTATTAATGACCTTGCCCATAACAACATTCGAAGCTGTATTAGGAAAGTATCTTGCTGCATGGTGCATGATTGCAATTGCTCTTTTTCTAACATTTCCAATGTGGTTAACTGTAAATATACTTGGTAGTCCGGATAATGGTGTCATCTTATCAAGTTATCTCGGCAGTTGGCTTTTAGCTGGGCAATTTTTGGCGATTGGTTCTGCACTTTCTGCAATGACAAAAAATCAAGTAATTGCATTTGTAATAAGCACAGCGGCCTGTTTTCTGTTTGTTATGAGTGGGGTGGAAGCAGTAACCAAAGCAATAGAAGGATTTGTGCCTGGATATATATTATCGATCTTTAGCTCGATGAGTTCACTGGATCATTTTTATGAGTTTGTGAAGGGGGTCATCGACCTGAGAAGTTTATTATTCTATAGTTCATCAATCATCTTCTGGTTATTTCTAAACATAATCATAATCAATATTAAGAAGGCGGCGTAAATAACTGAAATGATTAACAAAAACTCACAAATTTATACATGGATAGGGATTTTTAGTGCAATTATAATCATGATTGGAATAAATACTTTAGTAAACAGTTATCTAAATTCACAACGTTTAGATTTAACAGAAGAAAAGATGTACACTATTTCCAGTGGAACTATCGAGACACTAAAATCAATTGATGAACCAATAGCAGTAAAATTTTATTTCACTGACAGGTTAGGTGAGAATTATCCACCATTTAAACTTTTTGCAGACCGAATAAAAACTATGTTGAAAAGATATCAGGAGATATCAGATGGTAAGATAATTCTATCGTTATACAATCCAGAGCCTTTCACAGATATTGAAGAGCAAGCATTGGCTGACAATATTAGAGGTATCCCTCTTAATGAGTCAGGAGAATATGGTTATTTTGGTATCAGAGCTTATAACAGTGCTGATGATGTTGAGGTGATCCCATTCATGGATATTGAGAGGGAAGATTTTCTTGAATACGATCTAACATCAAGAATTTTTTCACTCGCAAGGCAGAATAAGCCAAAGATAGGTTTTATCACTGGATTAGGCATTGATGGGGTCCTAGATGCTCAAGGTGGAGCTGTACAACCTTGGAAAGTTATGGGTCAAATCAATGAGTTTTTTGATGTCGTTACATTGTTAAACTACAATGAAGATCCAAATGGATTGAAGAACATCCCAAGTGATATACAGGCCTTATTTATTGTTCAGCCATTAAATTTTTCAGATCAAGCGCTTTATGCAATTGATCAATTTGTATTGAAAGGTGGGAGTGTTTTCCTGGCTTTAGACCCTAATACTACAGTAGCAGCTGGTATTCAATACGATAAAAGATTTGATTATCTCCTAGAAAAATGGGGGGTAAGAATATTACCAGACGTTGTTGCTGGCGACCTCAAACTTGCAAGACCCGCGCAGGTAGGTGATAGGGGAGATAGGGTGTACAGTAACTATCTTGCTCTTTTGGGGATTACAAAAGAGTATATAAATCAAAATGATCCAATAGTTAGTGGAGTTGATTTGCTTAATATGACAACAACAGGTGTTATTGAGAAACTTCCAAATGGGAATACCAATGTCTCAGGTCTCTTTACAACGAGCGAACAGTCCATGACAATTAACAAGGAAGAAGTTAGGGATAACCCTGATCTAAATAAATTATTACGTGATTTTGAAGCATCTAATAACAAATATAATCTCTCAGTGAGAATTAAAGGCGAGGTTGGGTCTGTGCTAGAGAACTTAGATGTTGATAGTATTGCTAGCTTTGATCTTGATACGCACACCGAGACTGGCAATGTTAACGCGATTATTGTTGCTGATGTTGATTTTATGGAGGATCAGTTTTGGGTTAATGTTAAAGAGTATTTTGCTGAAGAACTTCTTACACCATTTGCAAACAATGCTGCATTCGTTGTTAATTCTTTGGAGAACTTAAGTGATGAGTCTACATTAGCCTCACTCAGAGCTCGAGGCGTGATGGATAGACCTTTCACACTAATAAATAACCTAGAATTAGAATCAGAGAGAATTTTTAGAGAAAAAGAGCGTTCTTTAGCAAATGAGATGAGTGCACTCCAGAATAGAATGAAAGAATTGGAGCAAAAAGCAGGTGGCTCTGTAATGCTAGGGCAAGCCGATGTAGATGCATTTAATGATTTTAGAGAAAAAGCTCAAAATGTTCAAGTTGAGTTAAGGAATATTAAATTGGAACTGGCTAAAGAACTAGAATCATTAAATAATACAATCAAAATAAGTAATATAGCAGGTGTACCAGCTATATTTGTAACATTTGGAATACTATTTTGGCTTTTAAGAAAATATAAAATTACAAGATCAAAAGTAAGAGGAGACTCCTAAATGTCCAGAAATTTTTCTCTTCTAATTTTGCTTTTAGCAATAATTATCTCAATATTTGTTGTTTTAACTGGAATAAATAACTCAAATTGGAATGATAAATCATCCTATGGACAGTATTATTTTTCGGGACTTAATCAAAAGATAAATGACATTAACAAAATCAAATTATCTCAATCAGATAATGTTTTTGAAATTGCTAAAGAAGATGATATGTGGATTTTAAAAAATAAAGACAATTATCCAGCAGACAATAACAAGGTCAAAGCCAATTTAATATCTCTTTCCAATGCAGTAAAAATTGAGCCTAAGACGGAAAGAGAGGCTTTACTAAATAAATTGCATCTAGAAGATCCTTTTGTTTCAGGATCTAAATCTTACTTATTGGAATTGTACGATGATGATAATTTAATCGCTTCGGCTGTAATTGGAAAAAGAAAGCCTAATCTCCTAAAAAGAGGAGAATTTGGTGTGTATTTTAGAGAAACTGATGGTAACAAGAGTTGGTTAGTATCTGGCAATTTAAATGCATCAGATGGAATTAAAAATTGGATCAGCACAAGATTACTAGAACTTATACCGGATGATATAAGTAATTTGACAGTAACCCGAGGTAATAGAACAGTTTTAAAGTTCGGACGTGATCCTCTTGATAATAATAAATTTATGATGATGGACTTTCTTGAAGGAGTGGAGACTAGAACTTCAATTGGATTAAGAAGTGTGATGAGAAGGTTTCTGAAGGTTGATTTTAGAGATATGCGCGTGGCCCAGACATATAGCAATAAACCTGATACTGTCATAGAAATTTTAACGGTTGATGGCTATTTCATCAACATTGAGTTAAATAACGATTTAAATTCGCCGGGGGCTTGGGTTTCGGTTGTATCAACAGATCATCCTGACCAGATAAAGAATATTGGTTATGAGTTTTACTTAGATGAAAATTATAAAGAAGAATTTATTATAAAACTTGAAGATGTTCTAAAAATTAATTAAAAATGTCATACACTAGAACTTCTTAAATCTTCCATCCTATTTACCTTCTTTAATTGCGGAAACAAAACTGACCACAATAAACCAACAGCAATAGTTACAGCGCCGCCGATAAATACCGATGGAACAATACCTATAAAGCCAGCAGTAACACCAGCACGGAAATCTCCTATCTCATTAGAAGTGTTTGTTGCAATGGAGTGAACAGAGCCCACTCTTCCTCTCATGTTATCTGGTGTAATTATGGGTATAATTGTCTGTCTGATATATACACTTACCATATCTGCAGCTCCGTAAATGAATAGCATAATTAGTGACAACCATAGGATATCTGATAAAGCAAATATCGCTGTAGAAAATCCAAATATTATAGTTGATATTATGAGGTATTTTCCTGCATTTTTTACAGGCGGTATCTGCGTTAGAATGATACCAGTTAATACTCCTCCAACAGCAGGCATAGATCTTAGCAATCCCAATCCTTCAGGTCCTATTTTTAATATATCTATTGCAAACACTGGTAACATTCCCATTATTCCCCCAAAAAGAACTGCAAATAAATCAATAGTCATTGTGCCGAGAACTAATTTTGTTTTCCAAACATAGACAAATCCACTCACTACAGTAGCAAAAGATATTGCTTTTAGATTATCTGGGTTTTTTGGGTTCTTTAGGACGAAAGTAGCGATAGTTGAAATTGAGAAGCAAGCAATAGCGAATAAGTATACCCAGATATTAAATAATGAAATAATTATGCCAGCAATCAAGGGTCCAATTAAATGCCCGAGCTTTGAAACAGATGAATTATAAGCAGTCGCATTAGGGAAGAGCCTTTTCTCAACTATATTTGGTAATATTGCTGATAAACTAGGTTGGTACATCGCTCTTGCTGTGCCATGTATTAGTAAAACCAATAGTATAGGCACAATGCTGGTGGGGCCAGAAAGTGAATAAAAAAGAAGAAAAAAGCATACAGCTAAATGTATAATATTACATATAGCAAGGACAATTTTCCTATCGAATTTGTCTGCCACAACCCCAGATGGTAAAATAAAAATAAAAATTGGTATAAATTGTGCTAATCCAATTAAACCTAAATCTAATGGGTTTCTAGTTAACTCATAAATTTGCCAACCGACAGTTAATGTGATTGTTTGAATTGCAAGTGTATTGAACCATCTTATGGTCAAATAAGACAAAAAGTTTTTACTTTTTAATAGTTGATTCTTGTTCATTTGATAATAGAATTTAGTAATTATTTTTGGCGGAGAGAGTGGGATTCGAACCCACGATACGATCTCTCGTATACTCCCTTAGCAGGGGAGCGCCTTCAGCCACTCGGCCACCTCTCCACATTGACAATCTTAGTTAACAGTACCCCTGTTCAGATCATAAAGGATATTAGAGTTATTATTATCTTCATACAACAATATTTTGTAATATTGTGCATTTCTTAAAACACTTTTTACGTAATTTCTGGTTTCTCTGAATGGAATAAGCTCGATCCAATCTATTATGTCAATTTCTTTATTTAACCTGATCCAGGATCTTACTCTGGTTGGGCCAGCATTATATGAGCTTATCGCGTAAACATAAGATCCATCAAATTCATTAATCAAATCAGAAATATATCTACTTCCAAGTGTAATATTGTAGGATGAGTCATTAGATAATCTATCTTTTTCATATTCAACTTTTTCTAATCTTGATAACATTTTTGCAGTATTTGGCATAATTTGCATCATGCCCATTGCTCCAGAATAACTGATTGCTTCTGATGCAAATTCACTTTCTTGGAGGATTATTGCGTGGATCAGATTTTTGATATTAAAGAATTTATCTTTTTCTTCTATTTTAAAAGGAAAGTCATTAATTGGATATAAGTGTTCTAAGTTTATTTTATTTATTCCAGTTTTCTTAGAAATCCTAATTGATGTTTGAGTCAAATGAGAAGTGTTTGCTATTTCTGGTAATGTATTTGGGTTTAGTTCTTCTGAATACAGGTCATAAATTTTATGAATGAATTTTGCAGCTAGGTATTTTCTATCTACCGCTCCCAGAATATTAATAGCTATAATCAAATCATTATTAATATCAACATTTTCTTCATTGGAGAAATTCGTAACATTATTTTCTAATTTAATTTCATATTCACTATAGGTGGCTGCTAGTAAACCATAAAAGCTATTATTATAACTTGCTGAAATTTCGAAAAAATCTTTAGCTAACTCAGTTTCCTCAAATTTAATATGGCTTTGGGCAATCCAGAAATTTGCTTTAGCAATATTTTCATCAAGATTTGTTAGATACAACAAATTATTAAAATGTTTAATAGCTCTATCTTTATCATTAAATTTTTTAAGAGAAATCCAACCCTTTAAAAATTCTAAATTTGCAAAAATCTCATTTTTAACTTCTATATTTAAAGTCATTACTTCATATGCTTCTCTATATTTTTGCTCAGATATCAATTTTCTTCCAAGATATTCTGATTGAATAGCCCAAAGGATAGGGTTAGTGATATCTAATGTGTTTTTATACTTATTTATGTGATCATAAGCTTCATTGTAATGTTTTTTTTCGAGTAGCCATTTGATTTTTAAATAATGATATGATGAGTTGTTTTTAAAAATTTCTTCTATTTTATTAAAATCATTTCTTGCAACATACTCACCCAATTTGATTTTAATAGCAATATTAGCTAACTGAATAAAATATCCATCCAGCAATAACGCAACATCATTTAGTTCATCTAAATCATCAAGGTATAACATTCTATCAAATCTTACTTCTAAGTCTTTATTTGATATGCATAAGCTGCAATATTGAATAAATTTATTTCTTGCTTCCCTACTAATCTTCATTTTATGCCATGCAGTTTTGTAGGATTCTTTTGCATTATTGTATTTTCCAATTTTAAAATCATTAATTGATTTGGCAATATATCCATCTCCACTAATCGGGGGGTACATCTCAAAGTAACGTGAAACAAATTCTTGTTCTAAATCATTTGAGATGAAATATTTTTCAATCTTTTTTTGAATTATATCAATGTCTGGCCAATCTTGATTTTCATTTATAAATTCATACATCTCAACTATATTTGGTGATGTATATGGAGAACGCAAAACATACCAATCAATAATTTTAGATGTAATTCTATTCTTATCGGTAACAAATTCATTTCTCATATCCATTAAAAGTTGTGGGTCAAGGGGGCTATCGTCAATTTTTTTGAAAAATTCATAAAATTGAATATATTCATTGGACTCAACTCCAAATGTATTTAATTTTTTATTTTTTATATGTGGTAAATTATATCCTTCTCCTATTAATTCAATTAACGATGGTTTTTTTGTTGGTGTTACAGAGTAAGATTGAGCGTGAATTTTGTTAATAGTTAATGAAATAAATAAAAACAAAATAATCAGTACTATGCCTGGTGTATTGTTTTTAATTCTTCGTGAGTGATATAATTTTGTTGTAACTGATATCATTGATTTATATTAATAAATTGTATAATAATATTATTATATAACTAACCAAAAATAATGGAAAAAAAATGTTTAGTGGATCAATTACAGCTTTAGTGACACCCTTTAATCACGATGGCTCCCTTGATGAAGATAGCTTTGTGAAACATATTAACTGGCAGATTGACAGTGGAACAAATGGTTTTGTTCCTGTTGGCACAACTGGAGAGTCTCCAACATTATCCCATGATGAACACAAAAGAGTTGTAGAATTATGTGTTGAAGTTGTGAATAAAAGAGTGCCTGTCATTGCCGGTGTAGGATCCAACAATACAGAGGAGGCAAAAGACTTTTTAGAACACGCTTCATCTGTCGGAGCTGATGCAGGACTAATAGTTACTCCTTATTATAACAAACCAACTCAAGAGGGCATGTATCAACATTTTAAGGTATTAAATGATGTTTCAAATATTCCATTATTAATATACAACATCCCTGGAAGATGCATTGTGGATATGTCTATAGAAACAATGCTAAGACTATCAAAACTGAACAATATAATTGGTGTTAAAGATGCCACTGCTGATATATCTCGAACAAGTCTTCAAAGGCATGCACTTGGTAATGATTTTATACAATTATCAGGAGAAGATATGACAGCTCTAGCTTTGATGGCTCATGGTGGTCATGGGTGTATATCAGTGACATCAAATGTTGCACCTAAATTATGTGCTGAATTTCAGAAAGCTTGTTTGGTAAAAGACTTTGATAATGCTCTTGAACTACAAGATAGATTAACGCCATTACATAAAGCACTTTTCATCGAAACCAGTCCTGGACCTATTAAATATGCACTAAGTTTGTTGGGTTTTTGCAAGGATGTAGTAAGGCTTCCTCTTGTAAATATATCATCTGACACAAAAAAAACAGTCAAAGAGGCCATGGAATTTGCTGGGTTAATCTAGTAATAAAAAAAATGGCTCAAAATGATAATACCAAAATAATATCCCAAAACAAAAGGGCTAGATTTAATTACGAAATACTTGAGACTATGGAAGCAGGTATTGTGTTGGCTGGATCAGAAGTCAAATCATTGAGAACAAGTAAGGTTAACATTTCAGATACTTATGCAGCGCCTGAAAATGATGAAATAAAAATTCACAACTTGTTCATTACTGAATACAAAAATTCATCACAAAAAGATACTAATCCAAGACGTATCAGGAAACTCTTATTTCATAGACGTGAGATAAAAAAGATACAGGGTTATATTGATCAGAAAGGTATGTCATTAATCCCGTTAAAGCTCTATTTTAATTCAAAGGGCGTTGCAAAAATTGAACTAGCAATAGCAAGAGGTAAAAAGCTCTACGACAAGAGAGAGGCTGAGAAAAAAAGAGACTGGGATAGAAGTAAACAAAGATTATTTAAAAAAGATCAATAATGATTTTTACATTGATTATTATTAAAAATAGTTATAAACCTAACAAAAAATAGGAGTTGTTATAATGGCAAGAGTTACAGTAGAGGATTGTATTGATAAAGTCGCGAATAGGTTTGATTTGGTTTTGGTGGCAAGCCACCGTGCACGAATGATCGCAGGCGGTTCACAAATAACTGTTGCTAGAGATAACGATAAAAACCCTGTGGTTGCTCTGAGAGAAATTGCAGATGATCAAGTTACACCAGAAGATCTTCGAGAAGAATTAATTCATTCACTTCAGAAACAAGTAGAAGTTGATGAGCCCGAAGAAGATGCCGCTCCATCAGTTGAACCACTAGATACAAAAATATTTGGTGATAATGCTGAACAAATTGAAGAAGAAAGCGAAAGAATGTCTGAAGAAGAATTACTCCGAGGAATGGAAAAGGCGATCGCTGCAGATAGTGGTTATAAACCACCTAGAATATAATATTAATTTCTATCATATCCAATAATTACATTCTCCCCTTTATTGTAAATTATTTTTTTTAGATGTATGCTTTATATGTATACAGATAGTTAAAAATAATAAGGCTTATTCAATGTCTGAAAAAAAGTTAGGATATTTTACTGAAGAAAAATCAATTGAGGCTGTTATTGAGAGAATATCTTCTGATTGTGATCCAAGACTGAAAGAGGTCATGAGCGTGATAATCAAGAAATTGCATGAAGCTGTTAAAGAAATAGAACCAACTCAAGATGAATGGATGAAAGCAATTATGTTTCTAACCGAAACGGGGCATAAAACTGATGATTGGCGCCAGGAATATATTCTTTTATCTGATATCCTGGGTGTATCCATGTTAGTAGATGCCATAAATAGCAGAAGGCCCAATGGAGCATCAGAAAATACTGTCCTTGGACCTTTCCATATCGAGGGTGTTCCAGAAACAAAAATGGGAACAAACATCAGTCTTGATGGGAAAGGTGAACCTATGTACGTTCATGGTCATATCCTTGATATTGATGGTAATCCAATATCAGGCGCTCAGATTGATATTTGGCAAGCGAACGAAGACGGCTTTTATGATGTTCAACAAAAAGGAATTCAGCCCGACTTTAATCTAAGAGGAAAATTTTTTACAGAATCTAATGGCAAGTATTTTTTCAAATCTGCTAAACCAAGATACTACCCAATCCCTGATGATGGTCCTGTTGGTAAGTTACTTGCAGCAATGGGAAGACATCCATTTCGTCCAGCTCATTTTCATTACATAATTCAAAAAAAGGGTTATCAAACTCTTACAACTCACTTATTTGATCCAAATGATCAATATATAAATTCTGATGCTGTTTTTGGTGTTAAAGAGAGTTTAATGGCAAATTTTAAGTTAATAAAAGAACCAGAAAAAATCAATGAGCATGGTTTTGACAAACCATATTATGATGTCGAATATGACTTTATCTTAGCCAAGCTATAAATAATGAGGAGTGATAAGGTAAGTGTTATTGGTGCTGGTATTGCAGGTATAACAACTGCTTACTATCTAGCCAAAGCAGGAATTGATGTTGAGATAATTGATAGAGAAAAATACCCTGCTATGGGAACATCATACGCAAATGGCGGTCAAATATCTGTATCAAATTCTGAAACGTGGAATTCCTATAGAAATATCTGGAAAGGAATTAAATGGTTAACTAATAAAAGCGCCCCACTGAGAATCAATATTACTCCAAGTTGGGAAAAGTATTCATGGTTGATCAAATTTTTAAGTGAAGTTCCAAATGCTGATAATAATACAATTGAAACCTGTTTGATGGCCATCGAATCACGTGCATTATATAAAAAAATAGAAATTGAAGAAAGTATCAGTTTTGACTCAGTAAAAAAAGGGATATTACATTTTTATAAATCACAAAAAGAATTTAACCACGCTTTAAACGCTAACAAAATCTATAGTAAAGCAGGTTTAAAAAGAGAAGTCTTAACGATTGAGGAAATTCATAATTTAGAACCATCACTTATATTAGATGATGTTATAGGTGGGTTGTATACTGAAAGTGATTTTACTGGTGATATCCATAAATTTTGTCGGGAACTAGCAAATAAGCTTAAAAAAGAATATCGAGTAAAAGTATTACAAGCCGAAATTACTAGCTTAAAAGACATTGAGAATTTAGTTGTGGTTTGCGCTGGAACTGGGAGTAAGAGACTTGCAAAGACAGTAGGGGATTACTTGCCAATATATCCAGTCAAAGGTTATAGTATAACAATAAAAGATCCTCAAAAAGCTCCATGGGTAAGCTTGTTAGATGATGAAGCTAAGATTGTTGCCTCAAGATTAGGTCAAGACAGACTAAGAGTAGCTGGGACTGCAGAATTCAATGGTTATAATATGGATATTCCTGATGAAAGAATACAACCATTGATTGATTGGGTTCAGAATAATTCCCCAGATACCAATATATCAAATATTGAAACGTGGACTGGGTTACGTCCGATGACACCAAATATGATGCCAATTTTAAGAAAGAGTAGAAAGTTTAGTAATATTTGGTACCACACTGGTCATGGGCATCTTGGATGGACACTTTCAGCTTATACGGCAAAAACTATCACAGAAAAAATTATTAAAGATCTCATTTGAGACTTACTATTTTGACTTTAATGATAATTGGTCAAAAGTGAGTTTCTATTTAAGTTATATTTATTTTTTTATTTTATTTTATGTTACACCAAATATAATATAGAAATTGGTATAGAAATGCTTAATGAAAATCATCTAATAGAGTGTATAACAAAGTATAATCCATCGACAAACAAAGAGCTTATTAATAGGGCTTTTGTCATTGCGGATATTGCACATCAGAATCAAAAGCGTAGATCCGGAGATCCCTATATTTCTCATCCATTAGAGGTTGCCAAAATATTAACTGAATATAGATTGGATGATTCTACAATCATTACAGCCTTACTACATGATACTATTGAAGATACACAACTTACTTTTAACTCTATCAAAAAAGAATTTGGAGATGAGATTGCAAACCTTGTTAATGGTCTAACAAAAATTGGTAAGCTAGACTTATTTACCAAAGAAGCAGAACAGGCTGAGAACTTCAGAAAGTTGATTTTGGCTATGTCAAATGACGTACGTGTCTTAATCGTTAAACTAGCTGACCGACTTCACAATATGCGAACGATTAATTTTCTGCCATACGAGAAACAACAAATTATTGCAAAAGAAACTATTGAAATTTATGCTCCCCTATCGGGGAGGCTAGGTATCAACGCATTAAAAGAAGAGCTAGAAGAGCTATCATTTGACGTATTAAACCCTAAAGCGCGCAATATTATCTTAGAGAAATTACGATCAATTAGTTCAGACTCAAATGAGTTAATAAATGATATAAAGAGTCTTTTAGCTGAGGAATTAACTAAATATAAAATGAAATTTTTAATTGATGGTAGAGAGAAGAGACCGTTCTCAATATGGCAGAAAATGAATAGAAAATCTATTTCTTTGGAGCAGTTGTCAGATATATATGGATTTAGAATTATAGTAGATACAATAGATGATTGTTATAAAATTATTGGTATAGTACACCAAAAATGGAGTGCTATCCCAGGAAGGTTTAAAGACTATATATCAACTCCAAAAATTAATGACTATCAATCTATTCACACGACTATTCTCGGGCCCAATAATAACAGAATAGAATTACAGATAAGAACTGAGCAAATGCATGAAATCGCTGAACGTGGAGTTGCAGCCCATAGAGATTATAAGGACAAAAATAATGATCAAGAAAAACAAAAATACCCATGGTTAGACGATCTATTAGAAATGCTAGAGCAGGGTGAAAGTTCTGAAGATTTCTTTGAAAGCACTAAACTTGAATTATTTCAGGATCAGGTTTTTTGTTTCACTCCAAAGGGTAGAATAATTGCATTACCAATTGGGGCAACACCAATTGATTTTGCATTTGAGGTTCATACAGATATTGGAATGAAGTGCATAGGTTGTAGGGTAAATGGTGTTAATTCTCCTCTGTATACTGATTTGGTTAATGGAGATGAAATTGAAATAATTACAGATGAAAAATCATTGCCACCAATGGCATGGGAAAAGATAGCAGTTACCGGAAAAGCAAAACTCGCTATAAGAAGGATTAATAAAGAAAAGATAAAGAACCAATATTCAGAGCTTGGAAAACAAATACTAGACAAGATTTTAAAAAACTCAACATCACTTGAAAAGATTCCTGACATCAAGAGTTTTTGTAATAAATTTGGATTAAAATCATTAGATGATCTTTATAGTAAAATTGGAAGAGGTGAAATTACTCCGGAACTTATTAGAAAAGCATTTGTAAAAATGGATATAATTAAAATATCAGACAACAAAGGCATTGAAGCAAATTCTACAATTAACTCCATTAGCATTCCGGTGAGAGGATTTGATAAAAATATACCATTTAAGTTTGCGGAAAATAGCAGGGTTGTCCCGGGTGATAAGATATTTGGGGTTAATGATGGTAATAATGGGATAACAATTTATTCAAAACAATCAAAAAACCTCAATAAATATTCAGAGGATATAGGATCTTTTATAGATCTAACCTGGGATATTGACAATAATTTATCTGAACGATTTATTGCTAGAATTATGATAGATTGTCAAAATGAAGTGGGAGCGCTAGCCAAAATATCACGTGCAATTGGACTTTCTAATGCTAATATAGAAAACTTAAAACTAATCTCAAGGTCAAGGGATTTTTATAAATTAGACATAGATATAGGTGTTTTTCATCTTTCACACTTAAATTTAGTTATAAGTTCAATTAGAAAACTAAATGTTGTACACAGAGTTGTTAGAATTATGGATTAAGTTGAGGATTAGATGAACGAGAAAGAAATATTTGATAAGTTTATTGAAGCGAGGGCATTACTTGAGGGGCATTTTGTTCTAAGTTCTGGGCTACATTCGGCTAAGTATATTCAGTGTGCACGGGTAATGATGTTCCCAGAAATAGCAAGTCAGTTATGTGGTCAATTAGCAAAATTAATCTCACAAAAATTTGAAACTATTGATATGATTGTCTCACCTGCGATGGGAGGCGTCATTGTGGGGTATGAAGTGGCAAGACAATTAAAATGCCCAGCAGTTTTTTTTGAAAGAGTGGAGGGTAATTTTAAGCTAAGAAGAGGTTTTGAAATTGAAAATGGTCAAAGATGTCTGATGGTTGAAGATATTGTTACAACAGGATTATCATCAAGAGAATGCATAGCAGCAATAAATCAGAATGGAGGTAAAGTTGTTGGGGCTGCGTGTTTGATTGATAGGTCAAGTGGTTTTGCAGATGTTGGGGTTGATCTTGTTTCACTTGCACAAATGCAAATTGATACATACAAAGAGTCAGAGATCCCAGATTGGCTTAATGCCCTGCCAATAACAAAACCGGGAAGTAGAAATCTGAAATGACTTCAGACGATCTATATCTAAGATTAGGAGTAAATATAGACCATGTGGCTACAATTAGGAATGCAAGAGGTGGCTCACATCCTGATCCCCTCAAGGCGGCTCAAATTGCTTGTAAAGCTGGTGCAGATGGGATAACAGCCCACCTAAGAGAAGATAGAAGGCATATCAGTGATATTGACATATCGCGTTTAATTGATGAAATTGATATTCCGTTAAATTTAGAGATGGCTCCTACAAATGAAATGCTAAAAATCGCAATTAAACATAAACCAAATGCCTGTTGCCTGGTCCCAGAAAAAAGAGAAGAAATAACAACTGAAGGTGGTTTAGATCTCTTTAAAAAAAATCAACAAATTAGAGAGTGTGTCCATGTCTTGAAGAGTGAAGGAATAAGAGTCTCACTTTTTATTGATCCCAAAAAAGAGGATATCCAAGAAGCATTAAATCTTAATTCTGATATAGTTGAGATACACACTGGAAGTTTCTCAAATAAATTCTATGCTGATAAAAAAGAAATGCAGAATGAGTTTAGAAAAATAAAAGAAATGGCTCAATTGGCTAAAGGTATGGGTTTGGAAGTACATGCAGGACATGGATTAAATTATGAAACAACCGAATTGATTTCAAAAATTAAGCCACTTAAGGAATTGAATATCGGACATTTTATTATTGGGGAGTCTGTATTTGACGGTCTGGATTGTGTGATTAAAAAATTTAGAGCTATCATAAATAATCAAAGGAAAAACTTCTAATGATACTTGGGATAGGGATTGATATAATTGATATTAAACGAATTGAGAGTGTTATTCGTCGATATGGTAATAGATTTAAGGAAAGAGTTTATACTGGTCAAGAAATTGCAAAATGCGAATCGAGGAGATTAAGTATTAATTCTTACGCAAAAAGGTATGCCGTTAAAGAAGCATGTTCTAAAGCTCTTGGAACAGGTTTTAGGAGAGGTGTATATTGGAGAGATATTGAGATAATAAACAGTAAATCTGGTAAGCCTGAATTATTTCTACATAATGGTGCACGAAAGATACTGGATAATATAACACCTCAGAACTGTAATAGTAAAATAGATGTGAGTATTACTGATGAATACCCATACGCTCAGGCAATTGTAATAATCACATATGAAAAATAGCAAATGAATGTAACAAAGAAAAGCAGTTTTTTTGAGAATATTAGGACTTTAATTTACGCAATACTAATAGCATTTTTTATACGGACCTTTATTTTGCAACCCTTTACCATACCCTCTGGATCTATGCTTCCAAATTTATTAGTTGGGGACTATTTATTTGTATCAAAATATTCATATGGTTACTCCAGATACTCACTGCCGTTATCACCGAATATTATAAAGGGAAGAATTTTTTCCAGATTGCCAGAGAGAGGTGATGTAGCTGTGTTCAGATTACCAAAAGATACAAATATTGACTATATTAAAAGAGTAATTGGTTTGCCTGGTGATAAAATACAAATAAAAAATGGTTTGATTTATATTAATGATCAACAGATTACTCACCAAAATTATAGTGATAACTATAAATACCTTACAAGATACAATAAAGACGCACTAAAAAATGAGAATTTAGATGGTAACATCTATACGATCCTGGATCTGGAAACTGGAAGCTTGAGTGATAACACAGCCATATATAGAGTTCCTAATAATCATTATTTTATGATGGGAGATAACAGAGATAATTCGCTTGATTCAAGATTTGTCGATCAAGTTGGCTATGTACCTTTTGAGAATTTTGTTGGCAAGGCAGAGTTTTTGTTTTTCTCATCAGACAAGTCAGTGCCAATTTGGAAGATATGGAGTTGGCATAAAAAGTTTAGATTTGACAGAATTGCTAAAAAGATAAACTGAAATGAATAATATAAAAAAAATATCGCAAATAATATCATACAATTTTCGTGATGAATCATTACTTACTGAGTCTCTCACTCATACAGGCAAAAATCGAAGAAAAAACTCAATTTTTCAGAGATTAGAATTTTTGGGTGATAGAGTTTTAGGGCTTTGTATTGCAAAAATCTTATATGACAAATTTCCTTCAGAGTCAGAGGGTGATCTTACTAGGAGAATGCATAATTTAGTAAATGAAGAAACTTTAGCTGAAATTGCGCGAATGATATCTCTCAATGAGTATTTGATTCTTAGTTACAATGAAGAGAAAACAGGAGGTCGAGATAAAAGTACTATATTGTCTGACAGTCTAGAGTCTCTAATTGCAGCAATATATATAGATGGGGGGTTTGAAGAGGTTTTTAAATTTATTAAGAGTAATTGGGAAAAATATGCTTTAACCAACAAGAAACCTCCAATTGACCCAAAGACAATGTTGCAAGAATGGTGCCAGTCTAAGGGGTATGATCTGCCTCAATATGTTGAAGTAAGCAGAAAAGGACCAGATCATAATCCTGAATTTACAATTAAGCTAATTTTTGGAGGAAATATAGAATTCGAGGGCATTGGTCAATCAAAAAAACAAGCGGAGAGATCTGCAGCTATAAATGCATTAAAAAGCGATTATGTCTCAAAAAATTAACAAAAAGAGGACTTGTGGACGTGTTGCAATCATTGGTCCAACGAACGCAGGAAAATCAACTCTTCTCAATGCTTTTTTAGGTAAAAAATTATCTATTGTCTCTCATAAAGTTCAGACAACTAGAAAGCAGATAAATGCAATTTTAACAAAAGGTTTAGCGCAAATTATCTTTATCGATACTCCAGGTTTATTTAAGCCAACTAATTATAGAGAAAGACCTTTAATTAGAGAGGCTATGAACAGTCTGCAGGAAGCTGATGTTCTAATTTATATGATAGACCCAACAAAAATCCATGAAACCAACTACTTCTCAATTTATAGTCAAATAAAAAATTACAATGGTAAGATTATGATTGTTATTAATAAGATAGACCTTGTTAAAAAAACACAGCTACTGAATGTTGTGAAAGAAATTAAAGAACAAATGAACGAAGAAGATATTCATTTCATATCTGCATTAAAACTTGAAGGTGTTGGTGATTTCTTAAACAATCTTATTAAGATTATTCCTCAAAAAGATTGGGAATACCCAGAGAAATTGACAACAAATATTTCAGAGAAATTTATTGCTGAAGAATTCACAAGAGAAAAAATACTACATTATATCCATAAAGAAATACCTTATTCAATAAAGATAGATACGGAAAAATGGTCTGAGAAGAATACAAACGAAATAGAGATTTATCAAAATATATATGTAGATAGTGATAATCATAAAAAAATAATACTAGGAAAGAATGGTGAAAAAATAAAAAGAATATCCACTGAGTCAAGGATTGAAATTCAAAACTACTTAAATAAGAAAGTTCACTTATATCTATTTATAAAACAAAAAAAAAATAATATTTCAAATAGTAGAAATTATATATAATTATTTGATAGCTTTACGAAGGGTATTGGCAATAAATGAACTTTGAAGATGTTGGAATTGTATTGTCTGTTCGGAAGTATGGAGAGAGAGCTGGTCTAATAGAATTACTAACCAAAGATCATGGTAGATATATTGGTTTGGCTCGTAATTATCAATCTAAAAATAATCAGCCAATACTCCAGCCAGGGAACGCAATTAGTTTTATATGGAAAGCTCGATTATCTGAACATCTAGGGACAGTAACATTTGAATTAGATACATCCAGATCATGGAAACTTATAAATAATAGAGTTAGAATGGTGGTACTTCAAACTTTGATTTCACACCTTAGAATGTTACCTGAAAGAGAATCATTTCCTGAAGTATTTAAAAAAACAAGTTCAATACTAGACTTTACTGGCGATGATAGTAATTTGATAAAAGATCTTATAATTTGGGAATTGTTTATTTTGGAGCAATTAGGTTATGGTGTGGATATGTCAGAATGCGCTGTTACAAGGTCAGATCAAGATTTGAAGTATATTTCACCTAGGACAGGTAGAGCTGTAACAAAAGAAGTTGGTGAACCATATAAAAGTAAATTAATTGAAATACCAGACTTTATATTTGGTGGTAATACTTTAAACGATGTGGAACTTAAAAAAGGACTTTTATTAACAGAATTTTTTCTCAAAAGGGACCTTTATAAACCATTACAATTAAATCTCTCTATGTTTCGTGATAGTTTGTACCAAATGCTGTCAAACTAAATGGAAATAATCTTTGTCATCTGATCAAGAAATTACAATAAAATCAGACTTTGTTGACCTATTAAAAGATAAATATTTATCATATGCTTTATCAACTATAACAGATAGAGCTCTGCCTGATGTTCGCGATGGGCTAAAGCCTGTCCACAGAAGGCTACTTTTTGCTATGTCTGAATTAAAACTTGGTTCTGAAAACTCATTTAAAAAGTGTGCTCGTGTTGTTGGTGATGTCATCGGTAAATATCATCCACACGGTGAGCAAGCAGTCTATGACTCACTGGTTAAATTAGCTCAAAGCTTCTCTCATAGATATCCATTAATTCAGGGGCAGGGAAACTTTGGGAATATCGATGGGGATAATGCAGCAGCTATGAGATATACTGAGTCAAGATTAACGCAGATATCAGAATTAATAATGGACCAGGTTCATGATGGTACAACTGAATTTGTAAGAAACTATGATGAAAGTGAGTTTGAGCCAAAAGTATTTCCATCTGCATTCCCTAATCTTTTAGCCAATGGTTCAAATGGTATCGCAGTTGGAATGGCCACAAGTATTCCCCCGCATAATATAATGGAGCTTTTGGATATGGCAATAAAACTCCAAAGAAATAGGGAAATTACCGATGATGAGCTGATGTCTAACTTTCATGGTCCTGACTTTCCTACGGGGGGAGTTTTAATATCTTCAAAGAGTGAAATAAATGAAATATATAAGAAAGGTCGAGGCTCACTTCGACTCAGATGTGTATGGAGTGAAGAAAGATCAAGAAATGGTTATTCGATTAAAATAACACAAATTCCATATGGTGTTCAAAAATCAAGACTCATTGAAAAGTTAGCTGATCTCGTAATTTCAAAGACTATAAATGAAATCTCTGACATTAGAGATGAATCTGACGAGTCTGTATGTATAATTATTAAACCTAAAAACCCCTCTATTGAGGCTCAAAAAATTATGAATAAACTATTTAGACTTTCTGATCTTGAAATAACAATCACTATTAATATGAATGTTCTTCAAGATGGTGATAATAAAGTACCCAAAGTACTTGGCATTAAAGAAGTTCTTGCCCAATGGCTTGATCATAGACAAAGTATACTGATAAAAAGTTATCAGTATTATCTTGAAAAAGCTGAAAAGAGAATACACACCCTTGAAGGCTACCTAATTGTATTTTTGAATATTGATAGGGTAATTTCAATAATCAGAACGAGCGATTATCCAAAGAAGGACCTGGTAGCTGAATTTTCCCTGACTGATCAACAGGCGGAATCTATACTAGAGATGAGATTAAGATCACTTCGTAAACTCGAAGAAATTACAATTCAAAAAGAGTTAAAGTCACTATTACGTGATCGAAAAGAATATATGTTAATATTGGGCACTAAGAGTAGCCAGATATCTAAAATTATAGAGCAATTAACATCATTGGCTCAATCTTTTAGGGAAGATGCACATCTAACCAAGTTATCATCAAGAGTTACTAGTGTTGAAGACCAGGTTTTGAACCTTGAGACATATGCAGAGGATGTTTCCCCAATGACATTTATGATGACAAATAAGGGTTGGTTGATATCAAAAGAAGGGCATGGAATTGAAGATTATAATAGAGATGTCAAAGATGGTGATGAGATCTGTTTCATAAAAGAATGCTATTCAAATAGTGATTTGCTTCTCTTTTCAAATACAGGTAGGGTTTTTACTCTAAATATCTCTAAACTTCATAACAATAAAGATTTTGAACCAATTAAAAAATATTTTAATCTTGAGACAGATGAAAAGATCATCCAATTATTAATTGATGACAATGATAAGACAGACTTGATGTTAATATCCAACAAGTGTAAGGGAATGATATCTCCGAAGAACAAAATGAAATCCCAAACCAAGAATGGTAAGGTTGTAATGAATATCACCAATACAAACCAAATTCTTAAAATTGTTAAACCAATTAATCATAAATATATCTGTATTCTGAGTGATGCCGTAAGTGTCATTTTGATAGATCAGACTAATATAAATAGGGTTTCAAAAGGAAGTGGAATAAGTTTCCAAAAAATCAAGGAATCAGAATTGCTTGATGCTATATCAGTGGATATTGAGAGTAAGGTCGCTATAAGATCACTTGTAAATAATAGGATTATAGCTAAATTAGACGATCTTCAAAATTACCTTGGTGAAAGAGGAAGAGTTGGGAAAAAATTAAAATTGAATTTAAATGGTGGTGTATATCTCTCGATAATTTAGTTGGAATAACAATATTACTAAATCTCTTTTGAAATGTGAAGAGTTTGAGTAGGGTATGCAAATCCAATTTTTTCTTCTTCAAATCTCTTGAATATTTCATAATTTACATTTTGGATAATATCCATATATTCCTTGTAATCATTATCCGGAACAGATACATAGAATATTACTTCAAATAATAGAGCCGAGTCTCCAAAGCTTTTGAAATTTGCTCTATCAAAGCGAGCATTCTCTGCCTTAACTATTATCTGTTCTACTAATTTTGGGATCTTGGTAAGAAGTTCGTAGGGTGTTTGGTAAACAACACCAAGGTGAATTTCGGCTCTTCTTTCTGTCATTCTTCGGTAATTTCTGACTCTGCTTCCCAATAGATCTGCATTGGAACAAACTAGTTCTTCACCTGATAGAGCCCTTATTCTTGTAGTCTTAATGCCAATTTGTTCAACGGTTCCAGATATGTCGCCGACTACTATGTAATCATCAATTTCAAATGGTTTATCAAGCACTATAGCAAGTGATGCAAATAAATCTCCTAGGATATTCTGTGCTGCAAGTGCAATGGCAATACCGCCAATACCAAGCCCGGCAACTAGTGCGGTTATGTCTACTCCAATATTGTCGACACAAAGCAGTAAGGCAATTGACCATATTGCCGATCTTGCGAAAAACTTAATTAATGAGATTGCGTTTTTTACTGCACTTTTTCGACCAGTTGTTTTTAGTTTGTTATTGCTTGATATTAGGTAGACACTTACACCATCAACTATAAAAGCAAGTTGAATAAAGAAAATTAATGACAAAAATATATTTATAGCCCCAATGATTGGGTAATTCTGGAATAAATTTTGTGAAATGAATAAGAATACAATAATGAATATAATTACATTATTTAAACGTTCCAAAACAATGTTTAATAGGTCAAATATTTGACTTTTTTCTTGAATATTTGCTGTTATTCTATTTTTCAACCAGATCAATATTAAATATAGAAGTATTGATAAAAAAATATTTATTCCACTATACAAAATAAAATCTAAGTAGCTGTCTTGTAGTATTTGAAGATCCATGCTATTTGCCTAATAATTTTTCGGCAACATCTATTGCTGCATAGGTAAGTATACCATCTGCTCCGGATCTTTTAAAGCATAATAAAGATTCCAATATTATTTCATTGTAATCAAGCCATCCATTTATTGATGCTGCCTTGATAGCAGCATATTCACCAGATACTTGATAAGCAAATGTTGGAACACCTAACTCTTTCTTTATTCTGAATATAATATCTAAATAGGGCATTCCAGGTTTGACCATTATCATATCGGCACCTTCATTTATATCAAGCTCTGCCTCTCTTATAGCTTCATTACTATTTGCAGAATCCATTTGGTAGGTTGATTTACTTCCAGTTAAACTATTTTTGGATTTTATAGCATCTCTGAATGGACCGTAATAGTTGGAGGCATATTTTGCTGCGTATGACATTATAATTGTATCTTTGAAATTATTTTCTTCAAGTGCATTCCTTATCATTAGGATTCTTCCATCCATCATATCAGATGGTGCTATAATATCAGTGCCTGCTCGGCACTGGTTCAATGCTTGCTTAATAAGTGCTTCAATTGTTTCATCATTAAGGATTTTATTTTCTTTTAATATCCCATCATGCCCATGCGAGGTATAGGGATCTAGTGCTACATCTGTCATTATACCTATATTAGGCACTTTATTCTTTATTTCGTGAATCGTTCTACATATTAAATTATCACTTTTGAGCGCTTCTTCCCCTTCATTTGATTTAAATTTGCTATCTATAACGGGAAATAATGCTAATAATGGAATTTGAAGATCTTCAGCTTTTTTTGCAACATCAATTATTTTATCTATGGAATATCTATTAACACCCGGAAGAGAGTCGATTGGTTCAAGTAAATTATTACCATCACATACAAATAATGGGAGTATTAGATCATTTGCAGATAGAATATTTTCGCAAATAAGCCTTCTTGACCAATCTGTCTGTCTATTTCTTCTCATTCTTACGAGTGGATAACTATTTGTTTTTTTTTGTATCATAACAAGAACTTAACACCATAAATATGAATCATATATACTATGAAATAGTTATAATTCAACAGACCAGTAAAATATAGTAAAAACATGAACGGATTTAATAGAAAATATAAAAAATTTAAAACTATACACCTACTGATTTTGCTTTTTTGCTTCATCTCATACCCATTCGGGGCATTGGCAAATCTTTTGGATCAAGTTGACAAATTCAGAGGCAATGATTTTTTCTTATTTGAAGATCCATTTTCTGGTTCTATTGAGGAACAATTTTCTATTGAAGATGATTTGATGTTGACGTCAGAAGGCTCAAAAAAAAGTTTTTTAAATTATCAAAATTATTTAGAAGTTGAAGAAGCAATTAGGCTTTATCAAGGTATTCTCGATCAAGGGGGGTGGCCTGAAATAGATACAATAATAGAACTTCAAATAGGGGATGTTTCCGAAGAAATTATTAAACTAAGAAAAAGGTTATTGATTACAAAAGATATGGATCAGAATAGAGGAATTGGTGATGTTTTTGATATTTTTGTTGCTGACGGACTTAAAAACTTTCAAAGTAGGCATGGATTAGAGCCAAGTGGTAAACTAGATAAAAATACAATTCACCACCTTAATCAACCAGTCGAATATAAATTAAAGAAATTAGGGACTAATAAAACTCGATTTCTAAATTATCTGTTTGGTCTTGGAGAGAGGTATGTGTTTGTAAATATACCAGGTGGTGATTTAATTGCTGTAGACAATAGTACTATAGATTATCATACAAAAGTTATAGTAGGAAAAAGTGATAGGGAAACTCCAATAATAGACAGTGATATTTTCGAAATAAATTTTTTTCCTTACTGGCACTTACCTGAGAGCATTGTCAAAAAAGATATAATCAAAGCAATGAATATTGATCCAAAATACCTGGAAAAAAATAATATTTTTATTTATCAGGATTATTACTATCAAAAAAAAATAAATCCACAATATATAGATTGGACAACAGAAGAGGCAACTTTATTTAAATTTCGTCAAAATCCTGGGTATACTAATTCTCTTGGTGTGGCAAAAATAAATTTTCCAAATAAGCATGCAGTTTATCTGCATGATACTCCCAAAAAATCATTATTTAACGAAGAAATACGTTTCTTTAGTTCGGGTTGTGTTCGTGTTCAAAATATTGATGACTTAATCAATTGGTTACTTTCTGATAGTGCTAATTGGAATGAAAGTCTGCTTCATGAAATATTAGATAACTCATCGACAAAAACACTCAGGCTTGACTCAAAGATTCCTATTAAAATTGGCTATTTAACGGCATGGGTCGAAAATGGTCAAATTCAATTTAGAGATGACATATACAAAAAGGACGCAACATAGTAAGAAAAATAATAGCTTGTTCTGCTGTTTTTTGTTCAAGAGAAGTCTTCTTATAATTTACAAATATTCTATATCTCTCTAAATAAATTCATACTCATAAATCATTTGTATTTTTATCCTAAAAAGACTATCTATTAAATAGTAGGACATAAGTATGAAGAAAAAATATTCTCAATATATAAAAGATTCAATAGATAGTATAATTTCTGAAGGCAGATATAGAACATTTGCAAACATTACAAGAATACGTGGTGATTATCCAAATGCAATACTTCATATGAAACCGGGTAAGAAGAAAATAATCACAGTTTGGTGTTCAAATGATTATCTTGGTATGGGGCAGAACCAGTCTGTTCTAAATGCATTAAAGGACGTTATTGATACAATTGGTGCGGGTTCGGGTGGAACTAGGAATATTTCAGGTACAACAAACCAGCATGTTATTTTAGAAGATACTTTATCCAAATTACATAATAAAGAGTCCTCTCTGCTTTTCACATCTGGATATGTTGCGAATGATGCAACTCTATCTACTTTATCAAAAATAATTCCTGACCTCGTATTGTTGTCAGATGAAAGTAATCATGCTTCTATGATTGAAGGTATTCGTCATGGAGGGGCTTCCAAAATAATATTCAAGCATAACGATATGGTTGATTTGGAAGAGAAGCTAATAAGGGTGGGCACTCAAAAAAATAAAGTCATAGCTTTTGAGTCTGTTTATTCCATGGATGGCGATATTGCAAAAGTAAAAGAAATTTGTGACCTCGCAGATAAATATGATGCATTAACATATATTGATGAAGTTCATGCTGTTGGTATGTATGGTAATACAGGAGCTGGCATGGCTGAGCATTTAAATCAAATGGAAAGAATCGATATTATAGAAGGAACCTTGGCTAAAGCATTTGGTCTAGTTGGGGGCTATATTTCTGCTGAAAAAACACTAATAGATTCCATTAGATCATATGCACCTGGATTTATATTTACAACATCACTGCCTCCATCAATAGCCGCCGGTGCGAATGTTAGCATTAACCATTTAATGGTGTCTTCAACAGAACGGGATAAAATGCATGCAAATGTGGCTTTGTTGAAATCTAAACTTACAGAAATTAATCTTCCTATAATTCCAAATAAAAGTCATATAATCCCTATTTTAGTTGGAGACCCAATATTAACAAAAAAAGTTACAGATCAGCTATTGGATGAATTTAACATATATGTTCAACCAATCAATTATCCAACAGTACCAAAAGGGACTGAGAGACTAAGAATAACAGCAAGTCCATATCATAAAATTGAGGATATCGATCATCTTGTAAGTTCGTTAGATAATATTTGGAGAGATATGAAAATCGCTCGTGCTGCTTAGAAACATAAAATTATCATGGAGAAGAAATGACAAAAGATTTTTTTACTGCCCCTTTATCACAGATAGATCCAGAGGTTTTTCAGTCAATCGGGAAAGAAGTTGATCGTCAAAAGTTTGGTATTGAATTAATTGCTTCTGAAAATATTGTTTCAAAAGCCGTGCTAGATGCACAAGGTTCAATACTTACAAATAAATATGCCGAAGGCTATCCAAACAAAAGATATTATGGTGGATGTATGTTTGTTGATGAAACTGAGCAATTGGCAATAGATAGAGCAAAAGAGTTATTTAACTGTGATTACGCTAATGTTCAGGCACATTCCGGTTCGCAGGCAAATCAGGCTGTTATGTTAGCTCTTTTAAAACCTGGTGATGCTTTTATGGGAATGACTCTTGCAGCAGGCGGTCATCTCACACATGGTGCGGCTCCCAACTTATCTGGGAAATGGTTTAATGCGATTGGGTATGGTGTTCGTGAAGAAGACGCACTAATTGACTATGATGAACTATATCAAAAGGCTAGAGAGCATAAACCAAAACTTATAATCGCTGGTGGTTCGGCATATCCTAGAATAATCGATTTTAACAAATTTAGAGAGATTTGTGATGAAGTTGGTGCATACTTACTCGTAGATATGGCTCATTTCTCAGGACTCGTTGCAGGAGGTGCTTATCCTAGTCCTTTCCCATATGCAGATATTGTCACAAGTACAACTCATAAAGTATTGAGGGGTCCTCGGGGTGGATTGGTTCTCACAAATAATGAAGATATCGCAAAGAAAGTAAATTCAGCGATATTTCCTGGACTGCAAGGTGGACCTTTATGTCATATAATTGCTGCGAAAGCTGTTGCCTTTAAAGAAGCACTTTCAGACTCATTTAAAGATTATGCTAGTCAAGTAGTAAAAAACTCAATTGTACTCGCAGATACTATTCAAAAAAGAGGATTTGACATTGTCTCTGGTGGTACCGAAACTCACTTATCACTTATTGATCTGAGACCAAAAGGGTTAACAGGAAAGCTTGCTGAAAAATCTCTCGAGAATGCTGGTATTACATGTAATAAAAACGGTATACCTTTTGACCCTGAGTCACCATTCATAACCTCTGGTATAAGATTGGGAACACCAGCTGCGACATCAAGAGGTTTTAAAGAAGATGAATTTGTTTTAGTTGGAAACCTAATAGGGGATGTTTTGGATAGTTTGGCTAATAATAAAGAAGATAATAGTCTAGTTGAAAAAGAGGTCCATCAAAAGGTGACGGAAATTTGCAATAATTTTCCAATATACTCATTCTTATAGATTTAAAATGAGATGTCCATATTGTTCAAATAAAGAAACACAGGTTAGGGACTCACGTCCTTCTGAAGATAATTCTACAATTAGAAGGAGGAGAGTGTGCCCAGGATGTGGGGGGCGCTTTACTACTTTTGAAAGAATTCAACTCCGTGAGTTATATGTACTTAAAAGAACTGGTCAAAAAGTAGTTTTTGATAGAGATAAGTTAATGAGATCAGTACAAATTGCTACAAGAAAGAGACCAGTAGAAGTTGATAAATTAGAACAAATGGTATCTGGAATTGTGAGGCAATTAGAAAATCGAGGTGATTCATTTGTTCCAACAGAGTTAATAGGAAAATTAATAATGGAAGGGCTGCAACAATTAGACGATGTTTCATATGTTAGATTTGCATCTGTTTACAAAGACTTCAGGGAGGCCAAAGACTTTGAAGAATTTTTAGAGGAAATTTCTGATAAGAAAAGTTAATTAAATACAGATGAGTTATGCCTATTGACAACAACGATGAGCGATACATGCAATTTGCACTGCAAATCGCAAAAAAAGAGCAAGGAAAAACTTACCCAAATCCATCTATTGGATGTGTGATTGTTAAAAATGGTAAAATTTTAGGAACAGGTTATACAAATGCAGGGGGCGTTCCCCATGCTGAGATAATGGCCATGACCAGTTCCCCTGACCTTGAAGGTGCTTCCATGTACGTCACAATGGAACCTTGTTGCCATTATGGTAAGTCGTCACCATGCACTATGGAAATAATAAAAAATAAAATCAAACGTGTAGTTATAGGCATGGTTGATCCAAATCCCCTAGTATCTGGCAATGGTATAAAGGAGTTAAGAAATAACAAAATAGACGTAGATGTTGGGTGCTGTGAGTCGGAAGCTTTACAGCAAAATGCTGGTTTTGTATCAAGGATCTCAAAAGGTGTACCAAAAGTGGTTGCTAAAATAGCAATCACAAAAGATAATTATATGGCAAAAAATAATTATCATAGACTCAAGATTACAAATACTGAAATAGATAAATATATCCATATACTAAGATCAAAACACGATGGTATTTTAATTGGTAGTGGGACATATAAACGTGACAACCCTCAATTAAACGTAAGATTAGATGGTTATGATAGTTTTACTTCATCAAGATTTGTACTATCAAGTCATGCAGATATCATTAAGAGTTCAAATCTTTACTTAACTAGAAATAATGCAGATCTCTTTTTTGTAGTCAGCAACAAGTTATTTAATACTTCTTCTAAAGAATTATCTTGTAATGGAATAAAGTTTATTAAGGCTGAAAATGATGTTGTTGGTAATCTGCTAAATCTTGAAGATGTTATCAAACAAATTGGTCAAAATGGGATAAATAACCTCCTAATTGAACCAGGAGTTACCTTATTTGATAATCTTATAAAAAAAACAATTGCTGATGAACTTATTTTTTTCCAAAGCAAAGAATGTATTGGTAAGGATGGTTTGTTTGTTGAAACTCTAGATAGGCTTATTAATAATAAAAATAAATCATATGAATTTGTTTCTAAAATAGAAATGTGTGATACATATATAATGAAATATACGACTAAGTGAAGTAAGGGATATGTTTACCGGAATTATAATTGACATAGGTGTAATTAGGAAAATTACGAAAAAAGAAGAGGACATTTTGCTTAGTATATATTCAAGTAATATTAAAGCATTCACAAATGGTATGTCCATTTCTTGTTCAGGGGTATGTTTGACAGTTATTGATTTTAAGAAAAATGGTAAAGGATATATCTTCGATGTTTACGTATCTAAAGAAACGTTATCCAAAACAAGCCTTGGAAATTTAATAAAGGGTGATTTTATAAATTTAGAGAAAAGCTTGTCACTAGGAGATGAGATGAGTGGGCATATTGTGCAGGGTCATGTAGATGGCGTCATTAAAGTCAAAAATATAGAAAGCATTGGAGAGTCAAAAAAGTTTTGCTTTGCGCTTGATAGTAATCTTATGAAGTTTATAGCTCCAAAAGGTTCTGTGTCATTAGATGGTACATCATTAACTGTAAATAATGTGACTCATTCTGAATTCGAAATTAACTTTATTCCCTACACGCTAGATCATACAACCTGGAAATATCGCAATGTTGGTGATTTGGTTAATTTAGAGGTCGATATACTTGCTAGGTATGTATTAAAAAGTAATGGGTGATTATGAAATGAAAAATGAGAATAGTAATATTCTGATTATTGATGCTAATTATTATAAAGATATATCAAATAATCTAATGCTTGGTATTACCAATGTATTAGATAATTCAGATTTTTCTTATATTTATTACTCAGTCTCAGGTGCACTTGAGATACCTGTAGCGATGAATCTCTTGCTTTCAAAAAGTAAATTTATAGGAGCAATAGGTGTTGGGTGTGTAGTTCGTGGTCAAACAAGTCATTATGATATAGTAGCAAATGTATCCGCGAAGGGGTTATTGGATGTTTCAATAAAATATGATATCCCAGTAACAAATGCGATTATTACAGTTAATTCAATTACTCAGGCAATTGAACGAGCTAAACCAGATATGAAGAATAGAGGTGGTCATGCTGCAGATGCACTTCTTGATTTGATTAAGCTAAAAAACTAAATAAATACTATCAAATGCCCAGAACAAGGAATTCAAATAGTATAACAAGATTAGTTTTGGTTCAATCATTGTATCAAATGGAGATTGCAGGAACTGATGTAAATGAGATTATTGACTCCCTCAATGGAAGGATTATATTTGACTCTTCTGAAGATGTTTTAATAGATGATATAAATAAAAGTTTGTTTTCAAAGTTAATAAATGAGATAGTTGAAAAACAAAGAATCCTTGATAGTGAGATTAAAAAATTTATAAGTGATGATTGGGATTTCAATCGTTTGGATAAAATTTTAATTGCAATTCTTAGATTAGCTTTTTATGAAATCATGTTTCAAATTGATACTCCGTATAAAGTTATAATAGATGAGTATGTTGATATTTCTCACTCTTTTTTTTCAGGAAAAGAACCAAACTTTACTAATGCTATTTTAGATAAATTATCGAAAGTATACAGAAATTAATATGGATGAAAGATATATCATTCAGAAATATTTTGCTCCATTGGCAAAAAACGATGAGTCACTCAATCTGAAGGATGATGTTTCACAAATTGATATCACATTACATAAAAATTTAATTACTAATCAAGATAGTTTGGTGATGGGAACTCACTTCTTCCCTGATGATAATCCAGAGTACATTGCTAAGAAAGCAATACGAGTCAACGTTTCAGATATAATCTCAAAAGGCGTAATTCCATACGGATATTTTCTCTCGTTTGGTATTAATTCAAATATAAATGAAAATTGGGTAAGATCTTTTGCAAATGGATTGGCACAGGATCAAAAATATTATAATTTGAAACTTTTAGGGGGAGATACTATCTTCTCTGCAAATGTTGTGTTTATTTCAATAAACATGATTTCTCTCTCAAATGATAAAATTATATCACGATCAACTGCAATGATTGATGACGATATATACGTAACAGGTACAATTGGTGATAGTGCAATTGGGTTACACATTCTAAAAGAAAAAATTACTAAAATTGAATTATCAGATTTTAATCGAAACACGCTTATCAATCGATATCATCTACCTGAACCAAATATAATGTACTCAGATTTAATAAAAAGATTTGCAACCAGTGCAATGGATACAACTGATGGTCTTCTAAATGACTTAAAAAACTTGAGTGTTAGATCAAGAAAGGATATTTCTATTGATCTTGATAAAATCCCATATTCTGACTCCTCAAGGGAATTTCTTATACAATTCGATGATTATGACATCGCAAACTTTGGAGGGGATGACTATCAATGCATTTTTTCATCAAAAAAGGCCGATAGAAAACTTATATCAGATTTCGCTTTAGAGCGAAATATTCAAGTTACAAAAATTGGAAGAGTTTTACAAGAATCAATAAACCCAATTGTTAGTGATCAAAATAACAACTTAATAGGTTCAAGCAATTTTACTTTTAAACATTTTTAATAGTCTAATTTTGATTTTATAGCTTAATTTCTTGCCATTAATTGAAAACTACTTTAAGAAAGAATTATTTTTCAAACTAATAAACAATTATAAATAATCAATAGAGGAAACAATGACAACATTAATCTCAGTAATTATTCTCTGTGGCTTTCTGGGAGTCATATATGGTTTTTGGGCAAGTAGGTCTGTGATGAGTGCTGACGCCGGTAATGAAAGAATGCAAGAAATTGCAGGGGCAATTCAAGAAGGGGCCGGAGCTTATTTAAAGAGACAGTATGCAACAATATCAATTGTCGGAGTTATTATATTCATACTAGTAGCAATATTCTTAGAATTAACAGTCGCTATTGGTTTTGCTATTGGTGCCATTCTATCTGGTATAGCTGGCTTTGTAGGAATGTTAATTTCTGTTAGAGCGAACGTTAGAACAGCACAAGCTGCATCCGTAGATTTATCAAAGGGGCTTTCTGTTGCGTTCAAAGCTGGATCTGTAACTGGTATGTTGGTTGCGTCTCTTGCTTTACTCTCTGTTAGTGTTTATTTCTATTTTTTGACAAGTACTCTAGGCTACTCATTTGATGATAGAATAATTGTTGACTCATTAGTTGCTCTAGGATTTGGAGCGTCATTGATATCGATATTTGCTCGTTTGGGCGGTGGTATCTTCACAAAGGGAGCGGATGTTGGTGGTGACCTAGTAGGAAAGGTTGAGGCTGGTATTCCTGAAGATGACCCTAGAAACCCTGCAACAATAGCTGATAATGTTGGCGATAATGTTGGTGATTGTGCTGGGATGGCAGCGGATTTATTTGAAACATATGCTGTTACAATAGTTGCAACTATGGTTCTTGCTTCAATTTATTTCGCAGGTAATGTGATGTTTGAACAAATTATGTTATATCCACTTGCAATTGGAGCTGTTTGTATTTTAACTTCAATCATTGGAACTTTTTTCGTTAAACTTGGCAAAAACAGGTCAATCATGGGTGCTCTTTACAAAGGTTTTTTTGTAACAGGATTACTCTCATTAGTACTCTTATGGCCACTAACGAATGCGTTAATTGGTATGGATACCATAATACAAACCTCATTTATTGAATTCTCAGGAATGGATATGTTCTTGTGTGGAGTGTCTGGTTTAGTAGTCACAACCCTAATTATTGTTATTACAGAATATTACACTGGTACAAATTACAGGCCTGTTAAATCAGTTGCGGCTGCTTCTGTAACAGGTCACGGAACAAATGTTATCCAAGGATTAGCAATGTCCCTAGAAGCAACTGCATTACCTTCAATTGTTATCATAGCAGGTATAATCATTACTTACAGTTTGGCAGGACTTTTTGGTATCGCAATAGCAGTAACAACTATGCTCGCTCTAGCAGGAGTTGTGGTGGCGTTAGATGCTTTTGGGCCTGTCACTGATAATGCTGGTGGGATAGCAGAAATGGCTGACTTACCTGAAGAGGTTAGAAATACAACAGATGCACTTGATGCTGTTGGCAATACTACAAAAGCAGTTACCAAGGGTTATGCAATTGGTTCTGCTGGTTTAGGTGCGCTTGTGCTGTTTGCTGCATATACAGAAGATCTAAGTTATTTCGCTGCAAACTCTGACAAATATTCCTATTTTGAAGGTATTAATGTTGATTTTGCTCTTTCAAATCCATATGTTGTCGTTGGACTTTTACTCGGTGGACTAATGCCATATCTATTTGCTGCCATGGGGATGACTGCAGTGGGAAGAGCAGCGGCATCAGTTGTAGAAGAAGTAAGAAGACAATTCAAAGCAGATAAGAATATCCTTAAAGGCACATCAAAACCCGACTATGCTAGGGCAGTTGATATGTTGACTAAGTCTGCAATTAAAGAGATGATTGTTCCATCCCTTTTGCCAGTACTTTCACCAATATTATGTTTCTTTATCATAAATGCTATTGATGGAAAATCCTCAGCGTTCGCAGCCCTAGGTGCAATGTTACTAGGCACTATCATTACAGGGTTGTTCCTTGCGATATCTATGACAGCAGGTGGTGGAGCATGGGACAATGCAAAAAAATTAATCGAAGATGGTCAATTTGGAGGTAAGGGATCTGAAGCTCATAAAGCCTCTATAACAGGTGATACAGTAGGTGACCCTTACAAAGATACAGCAGGTCCAGCAATAAATCCGATGATCAAGATTACTAATATAGTAGCCTTGCTATTGTTGGCTATCCTTGCTCATTAATTTTCTTAATATGCGGGGTTAAAAAATTGACCCCGCAATTGCTTCCTTGCTTGTATATCTACCTGTGTTGTCAAAGAGATCTTGTATTATTGTAGCTTCTGTACCTTTTGGTATAGTTTTGTCACTATTGTAAACAATTATCCGACCATCCTTTAACGTATATTCTTCGATATCCTTAACATTTTCGTTTTCATCAAAACTTATAACTTGAATAGTTCTTTCAATCTCTTGTGGGTTAAGAAATGCATATTTCAAAAATTTATTTGATATGTAGTAATATTTTAAGCCTGTGCTTTCTGATATTGTAGACGGGGTTCCTAGCAATGATATTATTTCACTTTTATCCATTCCTTGTGATATTTTTTCTTGTATTTCGGGATTAAAAATATAACCTCTATTTTCAACAACAGTTGAACAAGATGTGATATTTAATATTATTATAATTAATAAAATTCTATACATAACAGACCAATGATAAATAAGATAATATTGTTAAATATAGAGTAAATAAGTAATTGATAAATGATTTTTTTTAAAAAAAATAATGATAGATATTTTTATTTGTTTGAAAAGATGTCACAACAGTCACGCCATAAGGTTTTTTATGAAAAATTCCCATTACTTGACTCTATTGATGGTAGATTTGAGTTGCTTTTGATACATGTAATTTTACTAATTCGGAGACTGAGAAATCAAAATGAAGTTAAATTATCACAAGATATTGTTGATTTAATGTTCAAATCTATTGATCTTTCTTTTCGGGAGGAAGGGGTTGGTGATTTGTCTATCCCAAAAAAAATGAAAAAGGTAGGAATGGTTTTTTATGGTCGGACTGAAAATCTAAATCGTATTTTAGAATTAAAAGAAATACATACAAAACACCAAGAGCTGTCTAATTATTTTTTCAGGAACGCTTTTCTATCAAATTCAGAATATATTAATGCATCTGAGGCTTTTGTTTCTTACACATTAGGCTTTGAAGAGCTGCTCGAAACGTTAAGTGTGGAAGAGATTGAAGATTTTAGTTTCAATGCCAGTGAGTACTTTACTTAAGTTAATTAATTTAATATTAATCAAATGAGCTTAACTAAATTCAATAATTAGTATAAGTTTAGGTATGGCAAATTTAATAAAAATAGCTGTAGATTGTATGGGGGGTGATGACGACGCAACGTTTGTTATCCCTGGATTAGATAAGACTTTGAGAAATAACAATGATTTATCATTCTTATTGTTTGGAGATAAATCTATTATTGAAAAACGACTATCTAACTATAAACATTTAGCAAATTCTTCGGAAATATTTCATACAGAATACCATATAAAAATGGATGACAAGCCTAGTCAGGCAATTAAAAATGGGAAAAGAGTCTCTGGAATGTGGAAAGCCATTGAGTCTGTAAGAGACAACCATGCGGATTTTGTGATTTCTGCAGGTAATACAGGAGCACTCATGGCAATGGCTACACTGATACTAAAAACAATCTCAAAGATACAAAGGCCAGCTATTGCTGCATTGTGGCCAACGGTAGATGGTGAGACAATTGTTTTAGATATAGGTGCTACAATTGGTTTTGATAGAAGGCAGTTATTTGATTTTTCAATTTTAGGTGCCTCAATGGCTCAAATTATTTTTGATATTGAGAGTCCAACTTTGTCTCTGCTCAATATTGGTGAAGAGGAAATTAAAGGACTTGATGAGATTAAAGCAGCTCATGAAATACTAAAGAAGGGGGATAATTTTTTTAAGTATAAAGGATTTGTTGAAGGTAATAAAATTGGTTTTGGTTATTCAGATGTTATTGTCACTGATGGTTTTACTGGTAACATCGCACTGAAGACCGCAGAAGGAACAGCTGCACAAATATCTCAATATCTAAAAGAAACTTTGAATGGATCGATTTACTCCAAGGTTGGCTACTTGTTGGCAAGACGATCATTTCAAACCTTGAGAGATAAAATGAACCCAAACACACTTAATGGTGGTGTTTTCTTGGGGCTAAACGGTATAGTAATAAAAAGTCATGGTAAAACTGATCATGTTGGATTTTCATCTGCTCTTGATCTTGGTATAAATATGCATAAATCTGCATTGATAAGCAAAATTGTTAATAATATAGAATTAACAGAAAGGGAGCTTTAGTTGGCTAATTCAGTAATAGGGGGTGTTGGTATTTATTTGCCTGAAAAAATTCTATCAAATGATGACGTTTCAAGGTTTGTAGACACAAGTGATGAATGGATTTTGGAAAGAACAGGTATAAAACAAAGACATATTGCTGCTGACTCCCAATTGACATCAGATCTAGCGTTAGAAGCGGCACAGAATGCAATAAATCATGCTGGTATTGAATCTTCTGAAATAGATTTAATCATAGTCGCAACTTCAACGCCTGATCAAGTCTTTCCTTCAACAGCCGTAAAACTTCAAGACTTACTTGGAGTGAGGTCGGGAGCTGGATTTGATATTCATGCAGTGTGCAGTGGCTTTATATATGCTTTATCCACTGCCGATAATTTTATAAAATCAGGAAATTATGACAAAATATTGGTCGTTGGTTCAGAAACCTATTCAAGAATATTAGACTGGAATGATAGGGCCACATGTGTTTTATTTGGTGATGCGGCAGGAGCATTTTTGTTACATTCAAATAATAACACTGCAGATAATAGTGGGGTTATAGACTCAATAATAAGATCTGATGGGCAATTTAGAACTAAACTTTTTTGTGATGGTGGCCCATCTATGATGACAAAGTCAAATCATTACATTAACATGGATGGGAAAGAAGTATATAAACATGCAGTTGAAAAGCAAACGGCAGTAGTTGAAGAACTTCTTGATAGAACCAGGGTAGATATAAATGATATTGATTGGTTTGTTCCTCATCAAGCAAATCTTCGAATACTAGATACCACTGCTAAAAAACTTAATCTTGATAAGAATAAGATAATTATAACTGTTGACAAACACGCAAACACCTCCTCAGCGTCAATACCTGTTGCAATGGGAACGGCAATCCAAGATGGCAGAATAAAAAGAGGTGATTTAGTTTTGCTGGAAGCCTTTGGAGCAGGTTTTACATGGGGAGCTGTCCTCATTCGTTACTAAAAAAATCATTCTGAGTCTTGACTGTAGTTTATATCTAGCTTAAAAATAATTTAGGGGGATTTCATAGTGTCAAACAATACATTAACCAGACTAGGGATTTGTGAGCAGATATATCAACAAATTGGATTATCCAGAAAGGACTCTCTGGATATTGTACAAAACATTATTGAAAAGAAATCTAATTCATTAGCAAATGGTGACGATGTTAAGCTTTCATCATTTGGTAGTTTTCTATTGAAGAGAAAAAAACCTAGAGTGGGAAGGAACCCCAAAACTAAAGTTGAAGCTCTAATTTCAGAACGTAATGTCATTGTTTTTAGACCAAGTATGCAACTAAAAAATAAGATTAACTTGTCATAGTATTTGAGGAATTATGAATATTAAAAAAGATGGTGCTTTTAAGACAATAAGTGAGGTTGCGGCAGAATTAAATATTCAACAACATGTTCTGCGTTTTTGGGAAAAGAAGTTCAGTGTTATTAAACCAATGACCAGAGGTGGCGGTAGAAGATACTATCGTCCTGAAGATATTGAGTTGCTAAAGTCTATCCAAACCCTCTTATATTCCGAAATGTATACAATATCTGGAGTTCAAAGGTTGTTTAAAGAAAAAGGAAAATCATTTGTCCTTAATAAATATACCGATGATTTGAAAGATAATGTATTTAAAAATGTAAAAAATAACCAAGTCAGTAATGATAGTAGCTATAGAAAAGATTTATTTGATGATCAAGATGTCACGAATGATAACGAAAATGATCTTAAACAATTCATTTCAAATTCAATTGTTGAATTAGAAGCCTTGCAAAGTATTATCAGAGCGCATTAACATAATTAAATACTACCTTTTTTTCTGATGATGAAAATAATTGGTATTGTCCACAAAATCCCAATTACAATAAAATAAATGATTTCGATAAAAAGTATGTCTTGTCGAAGAATAAATACTCCAATCCTCATTGAAATTAGAATATATATAAATAAATATATTAATAACAATATGGTGAATGATAGTTTTTGAATTGTCTTCATCTCAAAACTTTTTAAAATTATAAATATATTGTCAATGATAACACAATTTAGGAATATAAAACGAAATATTAATGAGGATCATGTACTAACCTGGGAAGTTTTTACGATTGTAGTTTTAGTGGCTCTAATTGTGATTGGTGGTATTACTCGTTTAACAGAATCTGGGTTATCTATTACTGAATGGTCACCTGTAACTGGGATTTTCTTTCCACTCTCAGATATTTCATGGAACAATGAATTTGATAAGTATAAGTTAATACCGGAGTTTATATTAATGAATCCTGAAATGACATTGCATCAATTCAAAATTATTTATTTCTGGGAATGGTTTCATAGATTTATTGCAAGGTTTTTGGGTTTAGTTTTTTTTATTCCCTATATTTATTTTATCTACCATAAGAAATTATCTCGTATTGAAAATAAATTCTTTCCGATCATACTGCTAATGGGGATTATTCAAGCCTTTGTTGGATGGTATATGGTAAAGAGTGGCTTGTCAGAAAATACAAACGTAAGCCAATATAGGTTAGCGATGCATCTTTCTATTGCATTTTTAATCCTCGGTGGAATATTTTTATTGGCGCAGTATAGGTATCAAAAATCTATAGAAACTAATATTGGGATTCCAAGTAGTTATAAAATTTCCTCTTATCTGCTAGTTGGTTTTATCTTTCTGCAAATTATTTTTGGTGCTTTTATGTCAGGACTCAGAGCTGGCAAAAGCTATAACACATGGCCTCTATTAGACGGTGAAATAATACCAGATGGTCTCTTTGCAATGACTACATGGTATCTAAATTTTTTCGAGAATATACTAACAGTTCAATTTGATCATAGAATGCTTGCCTATTTAATTATTATATTGATTTTTGTTCAACTTAAATGGATGAGACAACTATCAAGTAAAATAATCTATAAAACAACGCAATATTTATTTTTATTCATTTCTTTACAAATTGTGATCGGTATTTTTGCAATTTTGTATCAAGTGCCGATATATCTAGGAATAATTCATCAAATTGGCGCAGTGCTGGTCTACCTTTTTGCATTACGCCAATTCTTTCTGTTAAATTTATGTGAGATTAAACTTTATCAAGCGCCTCTTTAAGGTCAGTGATAATATCGGATACATCCTCAATCCCAACAGACAATCTGACAACATCTTTAGCTGCTCCAGCGGCTTCAAGTTGTTCTTCAGTTAGTTGGCTATGCGTTGTTGAAGACGGATGGATGATTAGGCTCTTCGCGTCGCCTATATTAGCCAGATGGCTAAATAATTTAACCTCATTTACAAGTTTTACGCCAGCATCAAAGCCACCCTTAAGTCCGAAAGTAAAGACGGCTCCAGAACCACTAGGACAATATTTTTTCGCCAAATTATTGTATTTATTTGATTCTAAGCCAGCATAACTAACCCATGAAACTTTTGAGTGTGATTCAAGGAACTTAGCCACTTCGAGTGCATTTGATGAATGTTGTTTCATTCTTAATGGAACGGTTTCTATTCCATTTAAAATTAAGAATGCATTGAATGGAGATATTGCGGGGCCAAGATCTCTTAAAGCAAGGAATCTGCAGACTACGGCATATGATATACCCATTTCACCGAATGTTTCATGAAATTTGTAACCATGATAACTCGGATGGGGTTGGCTTAAATCAGGGTATTTATCATTCTTAGACCAATCAAAGTTTCCACCATCAACAATAATCCCGCCAACTGAATTACCCTGGCCACCCAGAAATTTAGTTAATGAATGGATTATGATATTTGCGCCATGATTAAATGGTTTACAAAGATACGGTGTGGCCATGGTGTTATCAACTATAAGCGGTACACCAGCATCTTCGGCTACTTTGGCAATAGGTTCCAAATCAGTAATTATGCCTCCAGGATTTGCAATTGATTCAACAAAAATAGCTCGCGTCTTCTCATTTACTAGTCTCTTGTAGCTGTCAATTTCATTCTCATTTGCCCATTGAACATTCCAACCAAATTTTTTGAATGAATGGTTGAATTGATTAATGGACCCGCCATATAGCTTATTGGATGCAATGAATTCATTTCCAGGACTCATTAGTGGGTGAAACGCGAGGAATTGTGCTGCATGTCCAGAAGCAACTGCCAATGCTGCTGTTCCACCCTCAAGTTCTGCAACTCGTTTTTCGAGCACATCCTGAGTGGGATTCATAATTCTTGTATATATATTACCAAAAGCCCTTCCAGCGAATAAGTCTGCTGCATGGTCATTATTTTCAAATACATATGATGTAGTTTGATAAATTGGTGTAGCTCTTGCGCCTGTTGTTGGATCCGGAGCTGCGCCAGAGTGGATTGCTTTGGTATTAAAACCCTTTGAGTCTGTCATATAAGTTCTCCCTATTTTATTATGTGCCTAACTTATCATGTTTATTTTATTTTATGATTTTATCTTTTTATTGCAGAGTGTAAATTTATACTAATTTTTTTCACTTAATTAGAATTATATTTTATTTTATGTTTGGCAAGAAGTTGTTTAAAATTCAATTAAAAAATGTACTAGTTATTTATATTTTCTTATAGAGGTATTATAATACCGTAAACATAATTTATTGTTTTTATTTAATAAAAAGAAATTAATTGACATTATCCCTGGTTATTGTATTTATGCATTATTTATAAGAGGAAAATATGAAAACGATCAGTATTAAACCATCAGATGTCAAAAAAAATTGGATTCTTATTGACGCAGATGGACTTGTTTTAGGACGATTAGCATCTCATGTTGCAAATGTCCTGAGAGGAAAAAATAAACCACATTTTACACCACATGTAGATTGCGGTGACAATGTAATAATCATTAATGCAGAAAAAATACATCTTACAGGTCTAAAGAGAGAAAACAAAACCTACTACTGGCATACTGGTTACCCAGGTGGTATTAAAAGTCGTTCTGCGGCTGACATATTAGATGGTAAATTTCCTGAGCGTGTAATTGTAAAAGCGGTTCAACGTATGCTACCTGGAGGTCCATTGTCAAGAAAACAACTCAAGAATCTAAAGGTATATGCTGGCGGCGTACATCCTCATGAAGCACAACAACCGGAACTGGTAAATTTTGCTGAAAAAAACATAAAGAATTCAAGGAGAAACTAGAATGGTTGTGGAAATAAACGACGAAATACTCGAAGCCGTTAATCAAGAAACACAAGTTGAAGATATTGAGATATCTGGTTCTGTTATTTATGAGAAAAAAATTGATAACCTTGGGCGTGCTTATGCTACAGGCAAAAGAAAAAATGCAGTTGCAAGAGTATGGATTAAGCCAGGTAATGGTCAGGTTTCTATTAACGGAAAGAAATTTGAAGTATTCTTTGCTCGACCAGTATTAAGAATGATAGTTCAACAGCCATTAAATGCAACTGATAATAAAGATAAATTTGATATCACATGTACAGTTTCAGGTGGTGGTTTATCTGGTCAGGCAGGCGCCATCAGACATGGAATATCAAAAGCACTATTAAATTATGATCCACAAAATCGTACTGTATTAAAATCAGGCGGATTTCTTACCAGAGACTCAAGAGTAGTAGAACGTAAGAAATATGGTAGGGCAAAAGCTAGAAGAAGCTTCCAATTCTCAAAAAGATAGGAATATTCCTATTCGACTTCATTCTTCTTTGTCCTTATAATGGATAGATGGTATCTTTTATGGGAACATAATAGGTTTTAAATGACTGATCTAATAAAAATTGGTGTTATAGGTGCTTCTGGTTATACAGGTTCAGATTTAATAAGATTATTAATCAACCATCCAAATGTTAGGCTTGAATTTGCAACCGCAAATAACCACGCGGGGCAAACCTTACAAGAAATATTTCCTTATCTGACTGGTAAAACCACAATCTGCCTTCAAAAATGGGAAGATGTTAACTGGGACAATGTTGATGTGATTTTTAGTTGCTTACCTCATGGTATGTTTCATGAAATATTTTTAGAACTACCCCCAAATAAGATAATTATAGATTTATCCGCTGATTTTAGACTTGAGAATGTGGAAGATTATACTAATTGGTATAATTTCAAACACGGCTCTAGTGACTATTTAAAAAAGTTTACTTATGGTTTAACAGAATTAAATCGATCAGAAATTAAAAAATCTAAATTAGTTGCATGCCCAGGGTGCTACCCAACTGCAACTTTGTTAGGGTTATATCCTCTCTTGAAAGAAAATTTAGTTGATTGTATGAATATTACTGTAGACGCGAAATCTGGTGTAACAGGAGCTGGTAGAAGTCCAAAAAGGGATCTACTTTTCTCAGAAATATCAGAATCATTAAGGCCATATAGCGCGACGGGTCACAGGCATATTCCAGAAATTGAACAACAAATTAGCAAGATAACGCAGAAAGAATCAAGAATTAATTTTGTGCCTCATCTTGTTCCAATGAACAGAGGTGAATTAATTACTTCACATCTTAAAACAGAAGAACAGATTGGATATGAAGAAATAATAGAAATTTATATTAAAATTTATAAAGATGAGAAGTTTATATCGATATTAGAAAACAGAGTTTTACCAAATACAATTAATGTTAGGGGCTCTAATAGTTGCCATATATCAATAGTTCCAGGAAGAATTAAAGGTACCCTTATGGTCATATCAGCAATTGATAATCTTGTAAAAGGATCAAGTGGACAAGCAATCCAAAATATGAATTTGATTTTAGGCTATCCAGAAGAACTCGGGATTAGTCATATTTCTCTATTTCCTTGATTTTTAACAAATTTGTATTAATACTCATAATGGAAAAAAACATGTTATTGTCCAGATATGAGCACTGAATTCCATAGAATAAAGCAATTGCCACCTTATGTATTTGAGAGTGTAAACAAACTCAAAGCAACCTGTAGAGCTGCAGGTGATGATATCATTGATCTTGGGATGGGTAATCCAGATATGCCAACTCCTATCCATATAAGAGAAAAGCTTATTGAAACTATCAATAAACCAAAAACAAACAGGTATAGTGCATCAAAAGGCATCCCTGGTTTGCTTAGAGCGCAGGCAGCATATTACGAGAGAAGGTTTGGTGTTAAATTAGATCCTTCAACAGAAATAGTGGCAACTCTTGGATCTAAAGAGGGTTTCGCAAATATTGCTCAGGCTATTACAGCCCCTGGTGATATTATTCTTGCACCTAATCCAACTTACCCTATTCATCAATTTGGTTTTATTATATCTGGTGGCGTAATAAGGAATATGCCAGCTTCACCTGATGAAAATTTCATGCGTGCGTTAGAGAATGAGGTATTAAATTCGTTTCCAAAACCCAAAGTCTTAGTAGTTAATTATCCATCAAACCCGACGGCAATAAATGCTACATTAGATTTCTATAAGGATATTGTTAAATTTTGTAAGAAGCATGATCTTATAATACTGTCTGATTTGGCTTACTCGGAAATATATTTTGATGATAATCCACCACCATCAATTCTTCAAATCAGTGGTGCAAAGTCTGTATCAGTAGAGTTCACATCAATGTCAAAAACATATGCCATGCCTGGATGGAGAATTGGTTTTGCTGTAGGTAATTCAAGAATTATTTCAGCTCTCATTAGAGTAAAATCATATCTAGACTATGGTGCATATACCCCAATCCAAGTTGCTGCATCTACGGCTCTCAACGGTCCGCAGGATTGCGTTGATGAAATTAGAAAGGTTTATAAATCTAGACGAGATGTTCTTATAAAATCTTTTTCGAACGCGGGATGGGAAATACCTGAGCCTGCATCATCGATGTTTGCGTGGGCACCTATCCCAGATCAGTTCAAAGAATTAGGCTCAGTAGAATTCTCAAAGCTTCTTCTGAAAAGAACAATGGTAGCAGTTTCTCCTGGGGTCGGCTTTGGAACAGAAGGAGAGGGTTATGTAAGAATTGCTTTAGTTGAAAATGAACATCGTATTAGACAAGCAGCAAGAAATATAAAGAAGCATCTTTTTGAATCGAATAAATAAGAACAAATAATAAAAATAATTTATATATAAATAATGAAAGAAATTAAAATTGGTATTGTTGGTCTTGGAAGCGTAGGGCAAGGAGTGCTTCAAATTTTAAATGAAAATTTAAATTCAATTGAAGACAAAACAGAAACAAAGTTTAGAATTACGGGAGTCTGTGCACAAAATAAGAACAGAAAA
>Ga0255769_10000512_pt1 | contig 46078 bp, 44 predicted proteins | sample 041ome_9_FD_179637 | JGI IMG/M metagenome (GOLD analysis project Ga0255769, IMG submission 179637) | Coastal salt marsh microbial communities from the Groves Creek Marsh, Skidaway Island, Georgia - 041413US metaG (version 2) | ecosystem: Environmental > Aquatic > Marine > Intertidal zone > Salt...
GTGTTGCTGAAACGTTCGTATTGATAACGCTCATACTTATTGACCTCTTTCTGATCTCTTCTCGATCTTTATTACTAACCTCTATAAGCCTTGCCTGATTCACCTCAGCCATCTGTTAGCGCTGCTTAACAAGCCTTACTTCCCCTGATACAACCTTTCTGGCCACAACTTGGCCCACTGTCGCCTAAGAATCCTGATAAGTTGGAGGGCTTCCCCTCATCTCTTATTAGCTTCCTTAAACCTTACCTACTGCTACTGCTCGTTAGCTCGATGCGACTTAAATGCCCCAAGCAGAGTGCGTTATCGCGCTTATCTAACCCTGCGACAGGCAATGCGTGCCGGTATCTACTCGTTCTTGGCCGGGTCCAGCAGCTCTTTTGCGACCTGAAGAATCTAATTTCACAAACCGCTCTAAAACTTCGCTTAACCGGTCTTAAAAATGAATAAAACCCTCTAACACGTACTTTTAACTGCGAGTTTTGCTGATATAACTCTCCTAAACTCCTTGCCTAATTCATCTCAGCCATCTGTTAGCGCTGACGATCAAGTCCTGCTCCCGTGGTAAAGCCTTTCAGACCCAAACTTGGCCTAAAGTCGCCCAAGATCTTACTCAGTTGAAGGGCTTCCCCTCGCCTGACATAACCTTCCTTGAATCTGGCCTACTGCTCACTATTCGATGCGAATAACATGCGCCGTGCAGAGTCCGGTATCGCGCTAGACGTGCAATGCGTGCCGGTATCTGCTCGCTCCTGCCTGGGTCCAGCGGCCCCTTTGTGACCTCGAAATTCTAATTTCACAAAATCCACTAAATGCTATTAAAATCTAATTATAAAGTGACAAAAAACACTAAAATTCATTAAAACGTATTTTTAATTGTAAATATTGCAAATATAACTCTCCCGCTCAGCGCCCCAGAGAAACTTTTGGGCTGCCTACCGATATTCCGTGGTATTTACGAGTTGGTCGGGCCGTCTATCGCTACTGAAGTAGCGATAGAACGTTCTGCTTTGCTTGATTTGCCTGAGCAAGCATAGCTGTGGCGGCTTGCGAGATAATCTGAGTTCGAGCGAGCTCTGACGTTTCGATCGCATAATCAGCGTCTTCGATACGGCTGCGCGACTGATCCGTGTTCTGAGCAACGTTAAGCAAGTTGTCTGAGCTGTGCTCGAGACGGCTCATGTAAGCACCGTAGCGTGCCCGCTCGTTAGAGGCGCCTAAAATGGCCAAATCTAACTGCGTAATTGCGTGAGAGGAGTTGGCACTGTTCTTGATGTCAATCGCGGTCCCTGGAGCGGTCCCATAAAACAGAGCACCGCCCCCAAAGGCTGTGTTGTTCGCCTTTTCAGTGGCAACATCCGCGTCAAAAACGCCATCATTATCCGTATCAACCGAAGGATCCACGCCGTTTGCACCCGTACCTTTCGAATCCGACTGCACATCGATCGCGGTGGACGGCACCCAGCTCTTTAGCTCAACCGTCATCACTTGCGAGGCATCTGGTCCTAGCTGAATATTGAGGGATGTTACTTTTGCCGCCGCGCTGGTAACTCTAGTCGCATCGCCACCGTCTAAAATCGACATCGTGTTCCAAGTGGTATTCTTGGCGATGCGGTCTATTTCTTCAATGAGCGCGCCAAATTCTAAGTTCAGGGCCTCGCGGTCTGTGTCCGAGTAGGTACCCGACGCAGACTGTACGGCGAGTTCACGCATGCGAATCAGCATGTTATTGATTTCGAGAGTGGCGCCTTCAGCTACCTCCAACATAGAGATCGCGTCATTGGCATTCTTAGAAGCCATCTGCAGGCCGCTGACTACCGCTGCCATGCGTGTGCTTACCGCCAGGCCTGCTGCGTCGTCTTTGGCTGAGTTAATTCGAAGACCGGTAGAGAGACGCTCCATGGCAGTCTCCATAGCGCGGTCGTTACGTCTTATCGCATTGGCTGCGAGTGTAGCTGAGATATTAGTATTTATTACGCTCATGATTCTGACCTCATTGAGTATGTTAGTTGCATCTGCTCGCTGGTGCTTACCGATGCATATTCGACCTAAGTCACTTTCCTTTTATGACCGAGCTAGCCCGGTCGTTTATGTTTTAAGTGAGTCTCGACATTGGGATTAGTTAGCCGATTCTCATTCACGAAGGGCCAATCGACATGACAAGAACAGACTTTAAAAATTAATGGCTCTTCTGAAAAAAAGAGTTTAATTATCGTCCCCTATAAAGGAAGCGACTAGCCAACTTCTTCACAGTCTTTTCTTAAGGTTTGAGTAACACCTACAAAGAAGTGCTATCTAAAGAAAGATATCTTCATTAAAAATTAAAGTGAGCCTACGTCCATCCGATTGGCAAAGTAATTCTTAATGAGGTCAGAACTTATGAATGCTTTTACTAAACGCGCACTTTTCAGCTACGGCGCAGTTAAACAAACAGGTGCTGATACAGCTGACTCGCGCGAGCTCGTGCAGCTTCTTTTTCAGGGTCTTACTGACCGCATCGCTGCGACACGCAACGCCCTGGCATCAGGTAACCGCGAAGAGCGAACCGCATCGGTTTCCAAAGCGCAGAAAATTTTGTTTGGTTTACGTCAGTGTTTAGATTTTGAAAATGGCGGGGAACTAGCACGAAATTTAGACGCGCTCTACGACTACAGCATTCGTCGCCTTACCGTGGGTCACTCGACGGAAAACGACGAGGTATTTAAGGAAGTTTTTGAGCTAATGGTTCAGATTCGCGACGCATGGAATGTCATGCCGACGAAAGGCCCTACTTTAGTTCAGTAGTGTTGATGGCTGCAGGGGGGGCATCGATACGCCCGCCCCGGCGAAGTTTTTCGTAACGCACTAAGGTCTCAACCTCTTCATGCGTTAGGCTGAGCGTTTCACCGAGCTGTTGTATTTGACTTAACTCGTCGTCGGTGATGATACCGTCGTCGAGTGATTCAATAATTTGATTCTGCAGCGTCTCGCGCCTCAGTGCCATTTTGTTGGCAAATGATGAGGCGATGATACCCGTTGTCATTGCGACGGTCATAACGCCCATAACGGCCGTCAGTGCACCGGCTATTTTCCCTAGGCTCGTGATCGGAGAAATATCTCCGTAACCGACTGTGGTAAGCGTGACAACCGACCACCACATCGCGTCGGGAATCGATCTAAAGCCCTCCTGCAGCTCGCCTTCCAGAACATAAAGTGCGGCGCTAGAAAAAAACATCGCGACTAACAATAAGTAAAATGTTGCGCTCAGTGGGTAGCGCTCTTCCCTCAAGACGTCGAACAAGGTCTTAAATGCCGGCGTGTAATGGCTAATTTTTAGAAGCCTGAGCAAGCGTAATATACGCACCCATCGTAGGTCGAGACCAAAACCTGCATAGGCAAGCAGGTTGGGCAATATAGCGACCAGATCTATTAGCCCAGTTACGCTGCAAATATAGCGCAGCCGCCGCGCAATTTCTGTGGCGCCGTCTTCGAGTTTGGACGCTGCAACCCACACGCGAGCGCAGTACTCGATAGAGAATACTCCCATTGAAAATAGTTCGATCGCGAACAGCACGGCTTCATAGTGAACGGAGAGTTCAGGCACAGATTCAATGCAAATACAGATGACATTGACGATAATTAGTCCGGAAAGAAAGTAGTCGCAATAAAGACTACTGAGATCACCGGGTTGACCCTTGTCTAGTATCCGCAACACGCGATCTCTGTGCGTTTCTCGAGCAGTTACTAATTCAGTCATCATTGGCTCCTAAACTCGCTCTTCGACCTTTATGTCATATTTTGCCATTTTCTGTATGACAGTAGTCCGGCCTAGTTGCAGCAATCCAGCCGCATGCGACACATTACCACCGGTTTGAGCAAGCGCGGTTCGAATAAGATTAGCCTCAAGAGTGTTGAGTATATTTTTGGTAGGCACACCACCGACTGGGAGTTCCTGCAGAGTTTCTGACAACCTGATGATGCTTTCAAAATTTTGCATTTCGTCGTCGGGTTGTGATTCGCGTTCATCGTCATCGAAAAGATTGAGCGACTCCAAAGCGTCCGCCTCGTTGCCAAAAAGATCTGGCTGCGCTGTTGTGTTCTTAGGCCGACTCGCTGGAACTTTTTGACGAGTACTGCGTACATTAGCTCGCGCAGTCGCTTGATCTGGTTCGGCGATGTAATCTGCCTGAAAGTGCTCGCTCATCTCATCGCTGGAAAGGTCTCGCTCAAACCCCCCTACCCTCTCGCTGAGCCCCGCGAATAATGCGAGCATTTCTGCGGGAATGAACTCGCGCGGGATTTTGGAAATATCAATCAACTGCGAAGGGTAAAGCACAGACAGACGCTGTACGAAATTAGATAACTCGCGAACGTTACCCGGCCAACTGTATGCTTGGAGAATACCTTTAGAGACATGGTTTAACCGGATGGGCTTACGTCCGGCCGAAAATTTCTCCGAAAAGTGCTGCACAAGCTCAACTGAATCTTCGCCGCGGTCGGCCAAGCTTGGCACCGTCAGTGGGATTACGTTAAGGCGGTAGTAAAGATCCTCGCGAAACGTACCCTCTTCGATCATTTGAGTGAGATCGCGGTGAGTAGCAGCGACGATTCTGACATCGACATCTATTGAATGATTCGCGCCAACCGGTTCGATTTGTCTTTCCTCGAGTACGCGCAAAAACTTAACTTGGAGATCGAGCGGCATATCGCCAATTTCATCGAGAAACAAGGTGCCGTTATTAGCAAGCTCGAAGCGCCCTTTCCGATCACATGTCGCACCCGTAAACGAGCCCTTGCGATGCCCAAAGAGCTCGCTTTCTAGAAGCTGCCCCGGTATTGCGCCGCAATTGATAGCAACCAACCGCTGAGAATAGCGTGGCGAGTGATTATGCAGCTCTCTGCAGACAAGCTCTTTACCGACACCCGAGGCGCCTCGAATTAATACCGGCGCGTTGGAGTCTGCACATTGCTTAATCAGCGCCCTTAAAGCGCTAATAACTGTGCTGCTGCCTAGTATTTCGGAATCAGATGCTGAGTTTCGCTTACCGAAGGTGTCGTTTGAGGCCAACTCTAATATTCCAGTGTGCTTTTAAGTGATCTGATTGTACGGGAGAAGCGGGTATTGTCACCGATAAGCTCATTTCATTTAGTATCAAATAGTTTCAACTAGTTCAGGCTTGGATAAAAATAAATGCACTGTTCGAGTAAAGTCGCTAACGGAACTGTCGATGGGAGGCTTAAGGAATCTTCGCCTGTGATCGCAATAATCACAGCGGGGGGTTAAGAATTCAGAAAATTACGCCATAGATCTTACCGTCTGGGCAATTACGAGGACAAGAAAGCAGTTTAAAGCAGCACAGTATTCAGAGCACGAGAGGTCAGGGAGGTCAGAAACCCGTACCAAATATACTCTCATTCCTAAAAGGGAACTCTGATGTCAGTTATCAATACAAACGTAAGCGCAACTATTGCACGCAACGCCATTGGCACTAACGAACGTGCTATGGCCACCTCTATGGAACGCCTGTCCACTGGCCTTCGCATTAATTCTGCGAAAGACGACGCGGCGGGTCTAGCTATCTCTACTCGAATGACTTCCCAGGTATCCACCCTGAATATGGGTGTGCGCAACGCAAACGACGCGATCTCCATGATCCAAACTGTCGAGGGCGCCTCAAAAGAAATCACTAATATGCTTGTGCGGATGAAAGAGCTTGCTGTTCAAGCATCTTCCGACACTTATTCATTAGATGATCGTGATGCGCTGGATCTTGAATTCGTCGCCTTGAAAGACGAAATTGGTCGCATTCAAGCAAATACCAAATGGAACGGTTTTGCAGTGATGGATACCAATGTCAGTAATGCGGGCTCAGCACACTCCATTCGCTTGGGCGATAGCGCTACGACTATTACTTTTAATGACTGGGACTTAGCAGGCAGTACGGTCGGAGATGTTTTTTCAGCAGATTTAAGCATCGCTACTTTTCGAGTTACCGACGACGATACCGCTAACACCCGGAACCAAGCCGACGCAAAAACCAATGCCACAAATGCTATAGGGCTTTTGGACACTGCCATCATTGATGCAACAAAGGAACAAGCAAAATACGGCTCGTACATAAGTTCTTTAACTCACACAGTCGACAATCTTACTAACGTTGCTCAGAACACAGACCAGTCACGCAGCCGCATTCAGGATGCTGACTATGCGGTCGAGACAACCAACCTCGCACGCACACAGATCATCGCCCAGGCCAGCACTGCCATGCTAGCTCAGGCGAATCAGTCTAAGCAGTCGGTTCTTGCGCTACTTCAGTAAAAAGAGCAATACGAAGTGCGCTCTGGTGGCGCCCAGGTAATTCGCTTGTGCCCGATCTCTGACGAAGAGGCACAAGCAAACCTAATTTGACCCATGGCGAACGGGGTGGGACCCCTGACCTCCTCATCCCGAGCGCATTGGGTCAAATATTTTACGTCTCTGCTCCCGCTCCCACCACACCTCTCCTCTCTAAAGCACTAAAAGCGGCAAAGAACTGGCCGTCACTTAACAAACACCCATCGCCACTTTAGCTACGATTACTCGTTTATCGTGTCTTTTCTGTTGTCAAAAACCCAACATATCCACATAACCTTCTGTATTTATTAGCTATTTAAAAGTGGCATGATCGTTGCTTCTGCCTAAAGGTAACTAACGTCAACCCGGCAAAGCGGCAACCACAACATGAATCAGATTACCGACGACTATCCTTTCGTCTTTGTAGACTCCAAAAGTGTCGAATTATTCGAACTGGCGTGCAAAGTGGCACGCACGGAGATACCTGTCTTAGTGCGCGGGCCGTCAGGCACGGGCAAGGAAGTGCTCGCGCGGGTCCTGCATGAGTCTTCTGCTAGGTCAGAGCAGCCTTTTGTTGCACTGAACTGCGCAGCTATTCCTCAACACCTGGTAGAAGACACGCTGTTCGGTCACGAAAAAGGCGCTTTCACAGGCGCGCATCGTCATTCAGTCGGATTCTTTGAGCAGGCCTCAGGAGGCACACTCTTTCTGGATGAAATTGGTGAGATGCCATTAGAACTGCAATCAAAACTTCTCCGAGTCTTGCAAGAGAAACAAATTTATCGAGTCGGGGCCACTACCCCCGTGTCAGTCGATGTACGCATCATTGCAGCGACGAACGTCGATCTTAAATACAACATACAGAATCGGTTATTCAGAGAGGATCTCTACTTTCGGCTTAGTGGCTTCAATCTCGCCATCGCCCGACTCGCGGAACGCCCCGCAGACATTGAGCCACTCGCAAGAATATTTATACAAAAGCACGCGACGGAGCATCGACCTGTGCTGAGCCAAGCTGCCCTAGCAAAGCTTCTAACGCATCGCTGGCCTGGCAACGTTCGCGAACTCGAGAACGTCGTGGCCCGCGCCATGGTGCTGCATGAAAACAAAATTATCGAAGGCCATGATATTTCGTTTGATGACCTAGGCCTAGCTGATGAGGCTCAGAAAGAATCGCTTCCTGCATCGGTTGAGCCTCACAGAAGCCAGGCAAATTACAGTAGCGAACTCACCGGAATACTCAGTGCGTTACAAGCTAGTAGCAATCGCGCCCAGGCAGCAGAACAGCTTGGAATCAGCCCGAGAACGCTACGACAAAAGTTATTTGAATTTCGTAAAGCGGGACACGAAGTGCCTCGTGCATACGCACGGTCATAGCGGTAACGATTATTCTATTTTTATAACAAACAGATATTTATATAGGTAAGGGATCGTCATGGAAATTTCATCAGCAGAATCGTTGCTCTCTCAAGTTCGAGACTATCAAGCGAAAATCGCCTCTGCTCGACGTGACACCGGGGACATTGGCGCTATTAGTGGCAATGGCCTGCCTGGCACGCAAATTATTGACCAAGCGTCGGGAACGTTCTCGAGTAGACTAAACAGCGCGATGGTGAGTTCATTAAACGAAGTAAACGCATTACAACAAACATCAAAAAATTCTCAAGAAGCGTTTCAAATGGGTGAAGATATTCCACTTACTGATGTTGTGATGAATATGCAAAAGGCCTCGTTGGCTTTTGAGGCTACAGTACAGGTCCGTAATAAAGTGATGCAGGCGTATCAAGAAATCATGAATATGCCTGTTTAAAAGCACTTTGAATGCAACGTTAGATTGAAGATTTAGGAAAGGAGCAGAGACGATGGCCGAAACACAAACACTGGCCGCACCTCAAGATTTTAGTAGCGAGCAAGAAACGCAGACGACAGCAGAGAGCCAAGTACCAGCTGATGTTGCAGGCAACAGTTCGAGTGCGTCTCGCGATAATCTTCCGGCTGCGAGACCAGAGCAAAGCGCGGGTAATTCTGTATTTCCCAGCGTTCGTGAGATACTCGCTCAGCCTTTGGTGAGGCGTTCGCTGCCCCCTATTCTTGGGTTGTTCACTATTATTTTCTTTATTGGTATCTACTTCTGGGCTAACGAAGGGAACATGCGAGCGCTGTACCCGAGTATGACGGAGGTCGATAGAAGCGAAGCTTACGAGCAGCTACTTGCGACAGATATAGGAGTGACACTCGATTCGAGCTCAGGAACGCTGATGGTTCCGACGGAACGATACTATGAAGCGCGAATGCTGCTGGCGTCTGCAGGCTTGCCTGCAAATTCGAATACACAGGCTATGGATACGTTCTCGTCAGCGTCGTCAATGACAACGAGTCAGTTCATGGAACAGGCTCAATATACTTCAGCGATAGAGGCTGAGCTGTCGAAAAGCATTGTGCAGATTTCATCGATACAATCAGCTCGTGTTCACCTCGCTGCACCTAGGCAAAGCTCTTATGTGCGCAACCGCGAGCCAGCTAAAGCCTCAGTCGTTGTGGTTGCTCACCCCGGTAGATCTGTTACCCAGGCTCAAGTGCAAGCCGTGGTCAGCCTTGTCGCTTCTAGCGTGCCTTACTTGTCGATCGAAGATGTTTCGGTTGTGGATCAACAAGGCAGTTTATTGACCAACGCTGTGTCTGCGGGTCTTGCCATCGCCGACGAGCAAGCCGAATTTAAGCGTTCGATAGAAACAGCATACAAAAATAAAATAGTCGATCTTTTGACGCCTATCTACGGCCGCGACAATATTCAGTCTGATGTAGACGTAGTAATGGATTTTTCCGAATTCGAAGCAACAAACGAAATTTTCGATCGTGACGGCTCTGGCCCTAAAGCGGTATCTGAGATACTTGTCCTCGATACAAGCTCGAATACACCTGCCTCTGGCGTGCCCGGTGCGCAGTCAAATATCGCGCCGAATGACACTGTCCTCACTGACGGAGACGGAATGCAAGGCGATTCTGCAGGCTTGACAGGTGTGCGTAGCAGTCAAACCACACGTAACTATGAGATAGATCGAACGATTCAATATGAGAAGAAACCAACGGGTATAATCACACGAATGTCTGTCGCAGTAGTCATCAACGAAGAGGCTTTTGGTATTAAAGCAAGCGGCGAAGACGGAGAAGAAGCTGGCGTAACAGCCGGCACTGTAGATACCTCGAGGATACAAAATCTTGTGGCTAGTGCTGTAGGCTTTGATCAAGCTCGAGGTGATTCTGTTGCTGTTTTGGTCTCAACTTTCAGGGCCGAAGAGCTAATCGAAAATCCGATGAAATGGTATGAGAATCCAATGATTTTCGGCTTCGCAAAGATGGGCCTTATCGCATTCTCATTCGCAGTAGTGGTCGTCTTTGTTGTCCAGCCGCTCATTAAATCGTTTGCTGGACCACCGCCACCACCGCCTGCAAGTGTTGAGGACTTAATGCTATTAGATGAGACGATTTCAAAAGAAGATGTTGAAGATCTAGAACTCGAAGGTTACGAGACGCTTGAACAGATCAAGGCGAAACTCAAACCTAAGAAATCTTCAATCTCAGCTGACATGCTAGATACGGCAAACTCTTATGACGACAAAGTCGCGTTGGTGAGAATGTTAGTTGGTGAAGACTCTGGTCGTGTAGCAAAAGTGTTAAAGAAGTTGGTTGCAACGACCACAACAGGCTAACGACTATACTCGAAATTTATTATGAACCGCCATAGTTAATATGGCGCTGTTAATAGAAAGGAACGTGATCATGGCTGAAGCTGAAGATGCCAAAGAAGAAGCGCGAAAACTAAGAGATTCGATGCTCAGCGAAGAGGCTCGCAATCAATTACAAATATTAACCGGAACGCAGAGAGCAGCGGTTATATTGTTATTGGTCGGAGAAGAACAGGCAGCCGACATCATCTCGTTTATGTCTCCTCGTGAAGTTCAAGCACTCGGCGCTAACATGGTGGCTGTAGCAGAACTGTCTCAAGAGGCAGTCAACGTGGTGTTGGACGATTTCATCACAACTATCAAGAGTCAGACAAATCTTGGTCTTGGCTCTGACGAGTACGTAAGATCGGTGTTTAAGAAAGCGTTGGGTGAAGACAAAGCCGCGACTGTACTTGGCCGAATAATGCCGACTTCTTCAAGCAAAGGGCTTGAAATACTTAAGTGGATGGACGCTCGTTCAATAGGCGACATGGTTATCGAAGAACATCCACAGGTTATTGCGATCATTCTATCGGTACTCGAATTTGATATTGCAGCAGATGTTCTTAAATATATTCCGGTGGATGTTCGTGCCGAAGTCATTCAAAGAATCGCTTCACTCGAAACTATCCATCCGTCCGCGATGGCCGAACTCGAGCGAGTAATGATGAAGCAGTTTACGAGTTCTAGCGCGAAATCTTCGAGTTTTGGCGGCGTAAAAACTGCTGCGAAAATTATGAACTTCACGAAGACCGACATGGAGTCGGCGATAATCTCCGGTGTGACGAATCTTGATGAAGAGTTGGCACTGAAAATTCAAGACAATATGTTTACATTCGAAAACCTATCTGGCCTTGACAACCGAAGTATTCAAACTTTAATGCGTTCGATCGAAACCGACTTATTGATGGTCGCACTGAAAGCGTGTGATGAACTTACCCGAGAGAAGTTCCTAGACAATATGTCACAGCGAGCGAAACTCATGTTCCTCGATGAGATGGAAGCGAAAGGTCCGGTGCGTATGACAGATGTAGAAGATGCGCAGAAAGATATTCTCCGCATAGCGCGTAGATTGTCAGACGCAGGCGATATCGTGTTAGCAGGTAGAGGTGATGATTTTGTCTAGTCGACATAGCCCTGACAATTCTGTCGAATTTTCGGCATGGCTAGCGCCGAAAATTGAAAGTGATTTGGTTTTTGAACCAGGTTTTGATATCGCCTCTGGCTCCGATGGCGCAGATAAAGTTGATAACATAGAGACTTCGAGCGAGCCCGGCGAGTTTGTTGTATGGCGGCCAGGTATGGTTGACGAAGGTCTCTTACTCCAGACCGAAGCGCTAACTGCAGAAAGCACCATCGAAGAAATCGAGAATACTGAAAGCGGAGAGAGTGAACCTTCAGCCCAATATACTCAGTTAGAGCTACAGGAATACGGAGAGAATCAGGTCCAGCTCGCGCTTGCACAAGTGCGAGCTGATGAAGCAGCCGTGCTCAGCGGGACAAAATTACGCTTAGAGGCGTTAATCGCGACGATAAGCGAGCAGCGTGTTGATTCGACTTCGTTTTACGATCCGCTAAAAAAACTCTTAGTAAAAAGTGTCGAGGCCGTTCTGATGACGCCGCTCGTTGAGAGTAAAGCGTCAATAGAGTCAGTACTTGCTCGATTACTCAAAGAGGTAGATTCAGAAAATGAAGGTGAACCTGCAGGGATGCGTCTTTATTTGAACCCTGCTGATGTAGCGCTGCTCGAAGCAGAGCATATAGCCGTTCGAGATGATATTAAAATCCTCAGCGATCCGAGGCTTTCGCAAGGCTCTGTGCGGGCGTTAATGCAAGATTCAATCATCGAAGACTTAAGTGAAATACGCATTCAGCAAATCACTCAACAACTATTGAGTGGATTAGATAAGAAAGCAGACGAGACCCAGCTAGTCGATAGTGACACCACTATTACTGAAACATCGCTCGAGCAGGCTTCGGATGAAGCGTTGCTCGGTGAACTCGACTCATGAATGACGAGAATAGATTCGCCGCCGAATTGGAAAAGCTTGGTGCAAAGAGTTTTTCTACACGTACAGAGCGATTTGGTCGCGTAACGAGAGTGGTCGGACTTACCGTCGAGGCGACAGGCATTACCGCAGAGATCGGCGCTCAGTGTGTGATTGAAACAAGCAGAGATGAGCCGCCTATTGAAGCGGAAGTCGTTGGTTTCGATGGAAAGCACCTCTACCTAATGCCCATCCACTATCTCGAAGGGATAAAAGCCGGCAGCCTTGTTCGATTCAAGCAAGCACAATCATTAGTCGGTGTTGGCGAGAGTATGCTTGGCCGCGTGATAAATGGTTTAGGCGAGCCGATTGATGGCAAGGGATCGATTTCCTTCGATGCTCAGGTTGCGCTCGATGCTAGAGCGGTTAATCCGATGCAAAGAGGCGCTGTAAAAGACACGCTTGATACTGGCATAAAAGCCATTAACGGCTGCCTTACTTTTGGTAAAGGGCAACGAATGGGGGTGATCGCGGGTTCAGGTGTTGGTAAGAGTGTTCTAATGGGCATGCTTACTAGAAATACGGCCGCCGATGTTGTTGTGATAGGCCTGATTGGTGAGCGTGGCAGAGAGGTGCAAGAGTTTGTTCAGCGCACTCTCGGCGAGGCAGGGCTTGCTCGCGCGATTGTTGTTGCAGCGCCAGTGGATGTCTCTCCGGTGATGCGTATCAAGGCAGCCAAGTTGACCCATAGCATTGCGGAGTACTTCGCAAGCAAAGGCAATGATGTGTTGCTGTTGTTCGATAGCCTTACGCGAGTGGCTCATGCGCAGCGTGAGATTGGCCTCGCGGTCGGCGAGCCACCAACGACGAAAGGCTACACCCCCTCTGTTTTCAGTCTACTTCCCAAGCTGATCGAAAGAGTAGGCGTAGGGCCAGGCCCACAAGGGTCGATTTCGGCATTTTATACGGTGCTAGCGGAGGGCGATGACAGAAGTGATCCTATCGTGGATGTCGCGCGAGCCACGCTTGATGGTCAAATTATGCTCTCGCGAGAATTAGCAGATGCGGCGCATTACCCGGCAATCGATCTCGAAGGCTCGATTTCGCGCGTTGCCACTAATCTTTTGACCAAAGACCAAATACTTATCGCGCAGCGGCTGCGACGTTACTGGACACTTTATGCGCAAAAACAAGACCTTATACAAGTTGGAGCCTACACAGAAAAGACAGATCCAGAATTAGATGAAGCAATTCGACTTAAAGGCATGATTAATGCATTCCTTACTCAGGACAGCGATGAGGTCTTCGACCTCGCGCAGACGTTTAGTCAACTTAAACAGACAATGAGTTAATCATGGCAAAAAGTGATATTTGGAATGTTCTCTCGAGCAAAGAGAGTAGCAGCTTAAGCAGACTGCGCGCGAAACTCGAGGCAACACAGGCAGAACAAGAGCGATTGATATTGAAGATGGCGGATATCGACGTTTACATCGAAGAATATTCGACAAGATCTCGCGAGGCAAGTAGTGACGGGCTAGCCGACTTTAGGGTGCTGCATCATAGTATGAATTTGATATCGCAGCTTTCGGAAGCGAAACAAAGTCTAAGTCTGGTCTACAAAGAGCTCGAAGAGAATGTGGTCGCACTACGGAATAAAATCACTCACCATGAAATGAAACGCTTAAAATTCAATAAGATAGGTGAGAGAAATAGGGAAAAAGTAGGGCAGGCGTTAGAAAAACGCAGCACAGCTCTTAGTGATGCTATGGCGTTACAACAGTTCGTTAGTTCTGGATTCGGGCGCTAATCAAAGCATAGGTTACGGATTGTGGTACGTAAATTGCTAATCCAATTATTCGCGCTCATCCGATCTCTGATGACTAGGAGAACACCGTCGGAGTCGTTGAATTAATTGGAGCAGAGCTAGTCTGGGGCTTGATTGCCTCTATAACGGAAAGATTAAACGTATGAATATTTCGTCAAAATATGATCTAGGTGACATCGTGAATCAGCTCGGATCTTCGAGTGCGGTCAAACCTGGCGCTGAAAAAGGCGCGGAAGGAATTTTCGCTGCCTTGATCTCAAATCTGGCTGTTGCCGGAATAACTGGCAAAGTGGCAGACGAAGTGGCAGAAGCGGTGGAAGGTGGAGGGGATGCGCCACTTTCTCAAGCATCACTTGAATTTCTCGCCGGATTAAAGCGCATTCAAAATGAAGGAGTGGGTGAGCCGGCTCTGCCAAGCAGCTCGGAGATTCTTAAGAATCCACCGTTTGACGGAGAAGCATCAGCGGGTGAGGACAATCAGGGGGGTCTTGGGGGCCTAATCGCATTTCTCGAGCAGAGAACTAATGCGGTTAGGGCGTCAGCAGAGGTAAAAGTGCCGGCCGCGGACACGAAAGAGCGTCAGATTAATCTATTAGAGCTTTTAAGCAAATCTGAGAAGGGGGTTCGCGCCGACGAAAAACTGGCATTAAAGGAGATAAATAGCGGTGCACGCAGGCCTCAGGCTGGGCGGTCGCTTATTGACTTGTTGTCAGCTAAGGCCGATCAACTTTCAGCAGCGAATTTGAATCCTACACCTAATTCCGTAGATTCGGCGTCTCAGGCGAGTCAGTTTTTCGCCGAAATGCTAACGGGCGACACGTTCGCCGGTAGGCCATCGAGTGCCGAAGTCCCAGGACAAAACAAAGCAAGCACCGTTCTCGCTCGGGAGGCGTTGCGAATTACGACTCTTAAAGAGTCTCGCACCGTGTTGCTAGGTCCAGGTCCAACTAGCGTTGCACCTTCGCGAGTAGATGTTCCGCAACCCCGATCTAGAGCCTCTCTCGAAGGCTTCGAAGCCAGTCGCAATGGGGAAAATCAAGGAATAAGTCCAGAGAATAAGCTGTTTTCGGCGCCTGAAGAGAGCGCGGGAATACAAGCGAGCGAAGATAGCCCCGAATATTGGAATCAGGAAACAAAGAGACTTCTCTCTGAAATGGGGCGCACGCAACCGCCTATTAGCAACGATAATGCAGTCTCGATCGAAAACGCATCAATCAGAATTAATAATGTGTCAAATAGCGATGTGTCCTCTCTCGCTGAAACAAGCGAGCGTGCTGTTAAATTGAATTATAGTCCTCCGAATGGCATGACCAATGGGCAAAGTGAGCGACGTAACGACTCGCATGCGATGAGCCAGGCAAGGGTTTCTAATACAGCTGCGACAATTATATCTAATGAGACTAGTTTGGATGTTGAAAATAAGCGCACCGAACAACAGACAGTAAACAGCCAGACTTCGTCACACGGACAAGTCAACGCTGACTCTTTGAAGAGCTCACACCTTATGGCTATGAGCGGGCAAGCTCAACGCCCACATGGCATGACCAATGAGCAAAGTGAGCGACGTAACGACTCGCATGCGATGAGCCAGGCAAGGGTTTCTAATACAGCTGCGACAATTATATCTAATGAGACTAGTTTGGATGTTGAAAATAAGCGCACCGAACAACAGACAGTAAACAGCCAGACTTCGTCACACGGACAAGTCAACGCTGACTCTTTGAAGAGCTCACACCTTATGGCTATGAGCGGGCAAGCTCAACGCCCACTGAGATTTAACGTAGGTAATCTAGAAGAGGGTGATAAAAGGATCAATAAAGAGCTGAATGTCACAGAGGTAAAACCCGTTGCCACCGAAGAGGGAGATAACCTTGGCCGAAAGCTGGCTGCCACGGACGCTAATGGCCCAATACAATTAGACAAAACAGTTGGAGTAATGCGGCACCCTGTCAGTGAGTCTCGTGCCAATAATGAGGCTCTTGCCCCTTTCAGGACTAACCAGCAGTTTGCATCGATTCAGACACCAGAATCTTTAGCCGCAACGGGAAGTGCGTTGGCGGTGGCAGCTCAATCTGCCAAGGAAGTTAGCCGCGCTACTGTGACAGACGAGTTTTCAGTAGATGCTAAGGACCCGGATTCATTTTTAGGTCAAATAGCTGCGTCAAAAAGCGCTTTGGTCGATAATACCCAACAACGAGTAGCAATCAACAACCTACCCCAGGGTATTGCGACTCACGTAAACACGCATCTAGCCAAGGGACTAGGAGCTGGGCCTACCAAAATTTCAATCAGCCTGTTTCCTGAAAACTATGGGCAGGTCGATGTGGAGTTTGTGTATTCCGAAGAAGCTGGTTTGCGAATAAACCTAAGTAGCGAAAATGCAGAAACGGCAAAACTACTCCAGTCTAATACAAGCGGACTAAAAGAAAGTCTTATGGGTGGCGCGTTTGCAAATGTCAGCGTTGACGTAAATGCGCAGAGTCACGGAAAGCAAGAAAGCGGCGGACCTCAACAGCAAGATTCGCGTCAAGAACAAAAAACTGCAAAAGAGGGTGAGGTAGCGGTTAGTAAGCAGCCTGCTAGCGAGCTTGGTACAGAGACTTTAGGCGGTTTAGACACATTTGTTTAGCACTAGCCAAAAAGTAGACAATTAAAAATCTAGAAGGAGTCCGCAATGGCTGAAGAAGCGGTTGTCGAAGAAGAAAAAGCAAAAAAACCTTGGTTAGTGATCATTGGTGTGGTGTTTGGTGTGGTTATCTTAACGGTAGGCACTGTGGTTGGCACTTTGTTGGCAACCGGATTTTTTGATAAGGAAGATCCCTTAGAGGCTGAATTATCTCAGTTAGAACAAGAGAACGAAGAAGCTGAAGACGCTGCGAGTAATGCACCAGAACTAATGCAGACACCTAATCCGGTTCGATTAGAGACGCTGTATCACAAGTTCCCTTCTGCGTTTACGGCTAATATCGCGAACTCGCGTAAGGTAATGCAGATTTCGATCACCGTCAGCACGCACTACGATCAGATGGTCATCGACAATATTGTTAAGCATGAGCCAAGAATCCGGGCTGCATTACTGGCACGTCTGTCGGCAGTCGATGAGGCGCAGGCGATGCAACCTGATTTTCGTAACACCATTGGTGAAGAGCTTAGGCTGGTCATAAATTCAGAGCTGGAAGCAGCAACTGATTTTGGTGGTGTAGAAACGGTCTTGTTCACCGAATTTTTGATGCAATAGATGATTGAGTGAAAAGTGAGTAAGACTATGGCCGAAGAAGAATTAGGATTGACTGACGAAGAACTCAGTGCCATCGCAGAGACAAGTTTACAAGACGGCAACGTCTTAGTGAATGGGCGCAAAAAAGATGTAGAAATCGTCTCACATGATCTAGCAAGTGAAGACAGTTCCTTGGGGTTCAATCATGCAGCCATTGACATGGTGAACGAGCGTTTTGCTCGACAGCTGCGGATGGGTCTCATACATGTGCTTAGGACGACCCCCAAAATTTCGCCTAGTAAGATTGAGATTATGTCATTCAAAGAAAGTATAGCGGGAATGACTGCGCCTCTTTCGATTAATACGGTCAAGATGGATCCCCTAAGAGGCACTTCGTTAATTATTGTTGAGCCTAAAATTATCTTTTCGGCACTCGACAGCTTCTTCGGTGGCTTTGGCACAGGTGACACAGCGTTAACACCGACGCGGATTTTTACACCTACAGAGCAATCTGTTATTGAGCTGCTAATGAACATCGTATTCGCGGCATTAAAAGACGCCTGGTCGCCGATTATGCCAGTAGATTTTCAGCGCCTAAGCTCTGAAGTGAATCCGCAGTTTGCCCAAATAGCGGAAGACGATGAAACGATGCTAGTCAGCAAATTTAACTTCTCGCTGGGAGGCAATGTTGAAGGATATTTGCAGATCATCCAGCCTTTTTCTCTTCTGAAACCAGCGAGAGATCTACTGCGTGGCAGAATGAAAGCCACTGATGAAGAAGATTCGAGAACGATAAAGTGGGAACGGGATCTCAATGAAGCCACCTTAGACATTCCTTTGCTGCTGCGCGCAAAGATCGCTGAAATCGAAATGACCTATGGGCAACTCACCAACCTGCGGGAAGGGCAGGTATTGCCTATCGAGTTATTTGAAGATACAGAAGTAAGCATTGATAATATTGAGGTTTTTAGGGCTACAACCGGCGAGGTCGCAGGTAAAGTGTCATTACAAATCCTCGAAATGAGTAAACTAGACAAAGAGTAGCCGTTACGCGCATGCTCGTTAATTACGCACATATAGGCCGGCTATAAAGTCGCTTCACAGAAAAATAGAAGCAAAGGATGGGATCATGAGTGATGAAGAAAGCATAAAAAATGAAGAAGACGTCCTGCTAACCACCGGGCTCGATCCAGAGCTAAAGGCAACCAAAGAAGACGATCTTGGCATTAGCCTTGATTCCGAGCTACTGAAAAATATTCCAGTGACGATATCAATAGAAGTGGGTAGGACTTCGCTAAAGATCAAAGATCTCATGATGCTTACGCAAGGGTCGATTGTTGAGCTGGACCGACTGGCCGGCGAGCCGCTGGATTTGTTGGTAAATAGCACTTTAGTCGCCCAGGGCGAGGTTGTATTGGTCAACGACCGTTATGGTATGAGGCTGACGCAGATCGTACCAAAGAGCGAGAGGCTCAAATCTCTTTGAGAATGACCTAACGCGCTTAGCGTTGGTCGATAGGAGAACTAGTCCTCGGAATGATACCGACTCCCACTGACTCTCTTGGCGGAGAAAACAAGCGTTTAGAAAAGGGGTTATTGTGGAAATTGTTGGATTCGGGCGTGTAATGGGGGCGTTAGCCTTTGTTCTTGCACTTTTTTTTCTTTGTATAGCGCTGCTTAAGCGCTATCGAAACCCCTTCACAACCCAATCACCCGGGGCAATTAAGCTCGTTGATCAGCTTACGATAGATATCGGCAGGCGCGCTATTTTGATTGAGGTGGATGGCAAAAGAAGCTTAGTTGTTCTCTCTAAAGAGAATGCTGAGCATATATGGACGGTAGATTGTCCGAAGTCGAATGAGACGATGCTATGAGCATTGCGTCTTACTTCTTTGCAATTCCCAATAAAGCCGGATCTTCGGTTGTCTCTCAGGCGATAAAGCTTGCGATGCTAATCAGTCTCGTCTTCGGTGTACTCTATCCCGACGCCGTCTCGGCGCAGACGGGCTTGCCTCTGGTGAATGTAAGCTCAGACCCCGACGGCGCAACAGAGTACAGTTTGACACTCCAAGTCCTCATTTTGATGACGGTGCTCACGCTGTTGCCGTCGTTGCTGATTATGATGACGTCTTTTGTCCGAATCATTATCGTAATGTCGCTGCTTCGACAAGCGATAGGTACCGCTCAGACCCCCCCTAATACTGTGTTGGTTGGGATCGCTCTCTTCTTAACGTTTTTCATTATGTCCCCCGTATTCGAAACCGTCTATGAAGATGCATTTGTCCCTTATGTCGATGAAGAAATTTCAGCTGAGGCAGCATTAGATATTGCGATAGTGCCGATTCGAGGGTTTATGTTGATGCAGACTCGCGAAGCAGATTTAATGGTATTCGCCGACATCGCTGGATTCTCTTACACGGGCGACGACACGGAAATACCGTTGAGTATACTGATACCATCATTTATGACCTCTGAACTAAAAACCGCCTTCACCATCGGATTTCTAATTTATATTCCTTTCGTCATTATAGATCTTGTAGTCGCGAGTGTTCTCATGTCGATGGGTATGATGATGCTGTCACCTATGATGATATCGATGCCATTCAAGCTGATGCTATTTGTGCTCGCAGACGGGTGGATTCTCATCATGCAATCTTTAACCGCGAGCTTCATGCTATGATGATAAGTGATGTAGTGACACTCGGCCAAGAAGCGCTTTGGGTTACCGCGTTAATAGCCGGACCTTTGCTCCTTGGAATCCTAATTGTCGGTGTGGTTATTGGTATTCTTCAAGCCGCCACTTCGGTACAGGAGATGACACTAAGTTTTATCCCAAAGCTTATCGTGTTAGTCGCTCTGCTTTTACTGGTTGGTAACTGGCAAATTTCACTTTTGATCGATCATTTCCAAAATTTAATGATGTCACTTCCTTCGTTGATCAGATAATGGATTTTCTCGTAACAGAAATTGTTGCCTATCTCACTATCTTCGTCCTACCGTTCGCAAGAATTTCGGCATTCATGCTTGCCGCTCCTATATTCTCGCTTCAGTCGTTTAATGTTCGATTTCGCGTTTTTTTTAGCATGGTACTAACCTTTGTTATCGTGGATACAATTGATTTCGACGCCTCCGCACTTGCACTAACTCAACTCATGACGCTTATCATTATGCAGATCTTTGTCGGCGTATTTGCCGGGTTTCTGCTGCAAATCGTCAATGGGGCTATAGCGGTGGGCGGGCAAGCTATTTCTAATTCAATGGGATTGGGAATGGCGAGTCTGGTAGATCCATCTCTTGGTAATGTTCCTGTCATTTCTCAATTTCTAATAATTCTGTCGACATTTATTTTTATCGCTGTTGATGGCCACCTTATTCTTATACAGATGCTCCTTCAAAGCTTCGAAACCATTGCTGTCAACGAGACTTTCTCGCTAGAGTTGATTTTCCGAGTGTTCCTCGAATGGTCCCCTCTTCTTTTCATGGGTGGCCTCGTGCTCGCACTACCAATAATGATTAGCGTACTTCTAATTAACGCTGGGCTAGGAATGATCACTCGTTCTGCGCCTTCCTTGAATATTATTTCAGTCGGCTTTCCGGCGATTCTCGTGGCAGGAACCATTCTATTAATGCTTGCGATTCCGGGCATAATTCAGCGAATTGGACGATTTTGGCAAGAAGGATTCTCGCTGATCGGCACCTTGTGGGGGTTCTAACTTATGGCCGATGATGACAGTAAAACCGAAGAACCAACCCAGAAAAAATTAGATAAAACGCGTGAGGAAGGCCAATTCGCTAGATCACAAGATCTGAGCGTAGCTATGCTGATGATTGCAGTAGCGGCGTTACTTTTATTCATGGGCAATGATCTTACGTCCAATCTTCTCGCTGCTCTTCAGAAAGCATTCGTGTTTGATTCGTCTATAGTTGCAGACAGTTCTCAGGTCGCAGTATTTTCGTTTGATCTACTAATTCAATGCTTGATTATTATTTCCCCTGTATTTGTTGTGACAATCATATTTGCCTTTGCGAGCGCGTTTTTTGTTGGTGGTATCGGATTTTCGATGAAAGGATTCATGCCAAAAGCGTCCAAGTTGAACCCATTGCAAGGACTGGGCCGAATGTTTGGCGTGAAAAGCGTTGTTGAGCTCACGAAAGGGCTACTAAAGCTAGCTCTGATCGGAACGGTGATCTATTTTGTGGTAGCTTTGAATTTCGATGAAATATTTACGCTCGGTATTCTGCCGCCGAATACCGCTACGCCCGAGGGCTTGCGGATTCTCGTGGTCGGCATTTTTGCCATTTCATTGTCATTGTTAGTAATCGCAGCAATTGATGTTCCTTATCAAATGGTCTCGTTTCGTAATAAATTGAAAATGTCGATTCAAGACATAAAAGATGAATATAAGGATTCTGAAGGTCGTCCAGAGGTAAAGGCAAAGATCAGACAGAAGCAGCGTGAGATAGCGATGTCGCAGATGATGGAGGCAATTAAAGATGCTGACGTTATCGTTACTAATCCAACTCACTTTGCTGTCGCGCTATCCTACGCTGTGGGGACACAGGACGCTCCGCGGGTTGTGGCAAAGGGAGCAGATATAGTAGCGCAGAATATTCGAGAACGAGCAAAACAAGAAGGAGTAACGTTATTTGAAGAGCCGGTCTTAGCGAGAGCATTATTCTTTACAACTGAAATCGACCAAGATATTCCTCGGCCACTTTTTGAGGCTGTAGCAGAGGTAATTGCTTATGTTTTCCATCTAAATTCATTTGGTAAGAATGGTCGTGGAGTCAAGAAACCTCGAGTGAGTATCCCGCCATCGATGCAGTTTGATTATAACGGGCAGCAGCTAAATGAGCGATAATGAACAAAATAACGCAATTTCTGTAATGTCCATCGCGTATGATGAAGACTATCTTAATGCGATAGCACAGCGGGTTAGGCCAGAAGGGGTTTATCTTACTGACGCTCACATAAGAGACGTCAATGCTGCTCAACTGTGTCTCAAGAAAGCACAAACTGTATTCTTTACTTCCTCTAATTCGGCTCTAGCGCATCATTATAAGGAACTTTGTATTACAGTGCTCAGTCGTAATAAAGAAGTCAGAATAATTAATTTTGATCCGCTTTCCGGGCCTGGTCTTTTGCCGACTTTAAATCATGAGTTTGAGGCTATTGAGTTGGCAGACCTGACTACGGTTGATTCTGCTAGGAAAGATCGTCAGCTATCCAATGGGGTTATCGCACTTATTATCGATAATGAGCGACTCGTAGCTGAATCAGATTGGATGCTAATAAGTTCGCTCGCCTCGCATTTACGCGCTGCCAAAATAGGTGTTCTGTCGTTAGCGCCGCTCGGAACTAAGAGCTCGGTATCTGTAAGATTGAATGGGGCGAATACACAAACTTTTGAATTTTCTGTACCGCCTCCCGAAGAGGTAGATGCGCTTCTTAACTTCTGCGCGGTGAGTGATCAAGGAGAACTCGTTTTAGATTTGCTCAGTTCCATTGGGTTACCTGAATTGCGTGGAAACTCTGATATCGAAGTAAGTAATAAGCCTCTCGACTCGCCAGAGTCTTCGATCGGACTGATGGAGACACTTCCTGAAGTGCAGTCTGACGAAACAGTCTCGGCAAACGAAGTATCACATCTTTCATTCAGGGTCTTTTTTGGACTTGCCGTGATGGAAGTCCTCGTTTTCAGTGTTTACTCAATCGTGCAGTTAATTGTCGTTGGATTGAATCGATTCCTCTGAAATTGCCTAGTTATTTTTGAGTGAGCTCTTCGGAAAAGTGAGCACGAAAAGCGGTTTTGTTAGTCGCATATCCTTTGGCGTGTTGAGATCAAGATAGAGTGATGCCGCTAAAAGCGACAGCAACGCTCTGTGGAAGAACAGGAACACGAAAAAAGCAGAGAAATCTTCGAGCTACTATTTGTCGATCACAACAAGGTCCGTCATCAACGTCGCTATGCTCGACGCTGCAACGAAGCCAAGTGCCTTCTTAATTCAGCGCTGCCGCCACCAGGATAAAGTCGACAAAGTGACTCAGGCTAACGCGAAAATCGCCGTCTTCAAAAAGTACCCTTATGAGTTAGTTAGTGCTCACTACCCGATTTAGCTCCTTTCTAGGATGCTCGAAGTATTCCGAATAATAGTCATCAGGCAGCTCACCGACGATCTCATCCAGCGACTTTCGGTAGATAACCTTAATTTTGGCGAGCAGCTCGAGATCTAAATGGCAACCATAGTTGCGGATGGTCTCGATGTCCTCGAGCTGCTTGCGCGATACGCCCAGCAAACGCGCACCTTCGTTCATCGAGTGGCCGGCATCGACGCGAAGCTTTTTGATGGCGCGTTTAACCAAAACAGTGATGGGAGAGAATTTCGTAAATTGCGAGTGTTCCATAGCTAGTTGCCTGGCTGAGAGAGGGAGTTGCACGGATTGATTGTCATGCACGCCTTTTAGGTGACCGTTAGTGTGAGCAAAGTTGCTCATTCTGATGAAAATAAGTTTCGGATTTGGAGATTTGGCTGTCAAAAACAAGCCGCCCTTTAATTCCCCAGCTCTCTAGTCACACCCCTTTAAAAATCAGGAGGAAAGTTGTCGCCACCGCCAGACACCCTGTCACATCTAGTCTCATTAAGACACAACTACGTTTTTGTAATGAAAAACAGCTCAAAAGGGGCTGTTTTTTGACTTAAATCCGCAAAAAGCGTGTCTTTAGCGGGAATCCGAATTACAGATTAATCCTTGTGCCTCTCGCGCTAGGCAGTCGGCTAAAACTGCATCGTCTCGCTTTCTTTCAATGCGAAACCGCTTGCGTGTCTGCTAGAATCACGGCATCAAACCCCTATTAGCCACTCTGATTGAGGGGCGGCGGGAGGCCTGAACAAATGAGGATCACAACTTTTGAGCAATCTAGACACAAGTAACGCCCCCGTCAGCCACGCTGATCAGGACAAGGCCATGGATGCAGCTAACCTAATAACCCTCAACAAGGTGGTGAGTTTTCACTACAAACTGGCAGAGGTAGCGCCCGATGGTAGTCACGGTGACTGGATGGAAGAGTCGAGCGGGGGCGAGCCGCTTTTTTATCTTCACGGTTTCCACAATGTGGTCGTCGGCCTAGAGCGCGCGTTAGAGGGTAAATCGGTTGGCGACAGCATCGAAATCACCCTAAAGCCCGAAGAAGCTTACGGGCCGCGGCAGCCAGATGCCATGCAACGCGTGCCGATAAAACACCTGCAACTTCAACAAGGGGTAACCAAGTTGAAACCCGGCATGGTCGCTGCAGTAAAGACCGAGCGTGGAGTACGCAGTGTGGTAGTGTCGAAAGTAGGTAAATTTAATGCCGACGTCGATTTCAATCACCCACTCGCAGGGCGAACGCTCTATTACGAGGTTGAGGTGGTGGCAGTTCGCGATGCGAGTGCTGAAGAGATCGCACATGGACATGTGCATGGCCCGGGCGGACATCACCACTAGTATTTCCCGGTACGGTAAGCTTCCAAAAGCAGTCGCGGGCAATCAACAAGGTAACCAAGAAAAATAATATTCAGGAGAATAGCGATGAACAACGATGGCCAAAATAACGACGAGCTAAACCAGAATACGCAAACTGCCTTGCCAAATGAAGGCGCATCGATTAACCGACGCTCGCTGCTAAAAGGCGTTATGGGCGCTGCCGGTGTTGCCTCGCTTCCTAGCTTCGTTTTTCCTGCGCTCGCGCAGGGCGAACGCCTCGTTCCTTTTACCGATGTGCCCGATACCTTTAAAGTTGGCCCGGTGCGACCAAATGCAGTTCACTATCTCGATACACGCGAGATTGATTCTTATTTTACCGACAACGAAGACTTCTACCTCGTACAACATTACGGCCAGCCCGAGGTTGATAACGACTCCTATCGTCTTCGGGTAACTGGCATGGTCGACAAAGAGCTCGATTTATCTCTGTCAGATCTGATGGCGCGTGATGTATTTGAGCAACAGGTTGGTTTCGAATGCGGCGGAAACGGCCGCAGATTGTTTAATGGTTTGGTGGGTAACGCCTACTGGCGAGGCGTTACGCTTCACCGTCTACTCGAAGAAGCTGGCATACAGCCCGGTGCAAAAGAGATCGTCTTTTTTGGCTCAGACATTCAAACCCAAGAAGTACCCGCGCGCGGAGTCGAGGTCGAGAAGGCATTTGCACGCAGCCTGTCGATAGAGGACGCGATGCGCCCTGAGAATATGCTGGCTTATGAAATGAATGGAGAACCACTGCCGCACTATCACGGCAAACCAGTGCGGCTACTCGTGCCAGGATGGTATGGCGTAGCCAACGTTAAGTGGCTCACTCAAATTCATGTGCAAGACACGCGCTACATGGGTCGATTTATGGGGCGCGACTATGTGACTCTCAAGAAAGAAAATGTAGGGGGTGTAGAGCGCTGGGTCGAGAACTCAGTCGCCGAAATGAACCTTAAGTCGACGATCGTAAGGGTTGTCGAGAATGGGGGCGATTACACGATACAAGGCTTCGCGCTCAACGACGGCACGCCGCTAGAATCGATTGAGGTGAAGGTCGACGACGGGCCGTGGCGCCGTGCTCAGATCAATCCGCGCTCGACGAAATACGCATGGAAACTCTTCAGTTTCGACTGGCAAGATGCGACCCCGGGCGACCATACGATTGTCTCACGCGTGACTGATATCAATGGCAACGTGCAGCTTACCGAAGCAGAGATGCCAGAGAAGCCTGCGTCGAGTTACTGGGAAGACTTCGCGCAGTTCCCGCGAACGGTCACGATCTGATTAGTAGCCAGACTCTGAATAAAGCCTCGGCGCAAAAAAGCCTTGCGCCAGGCTTCATCCTTTCGCGTCAGCTTAGCGATACCAAAACCGGTATAACCCTCACCCTCTGGCTGGCGACTAGCGCCGGCCCGCGCTGCCTCATCTTCGACAAACAAGAGGCGGTCTGCTTCTTTCCTGCTAAGCAACGCGTGCTGCTTGAATCAACGCTTGGCGTGGCTACCGCTAACCAGTTAACGGCCTCGGGCAATAAAGTCACCATTCTCGCGCGCGACAACGGCGTGACCGCTGCACGCAGTCCCCGTGATTCACTCTCACAGCGCAGCGCTGCGTCATGGAGGGTGGCAGAAACTAAGCTTAAAAACTTTTCACATGAGCCGGTAATGGCGCTCTATGTTAGATCCAATAAAGCGATGGGCGAGTTGCGGCGTAGACTACTAGCCGCAGGAATAGAGCTGTCGGAAGCGGATGTGAGGCCAACAGACAGGTTCTTGATGGAGCGATTTATAACGGGATCGATCGCCGTTGAGATCGGCGAGACTGATGCAAGCGAGGCCACAACACAGCTGCTGAATCCACGCATAAAGTCTACCGAGTTTCGCCCTACACTCAGCGCGCTTTCCTTCGATATCGAAACCGACATGAAAGCGGAGCAGCTCTACTCTATCGGCGTTTATTCAGAGCAGGAGTCAATCGTATTCATGCTAGGTGACGCTGCGTGGCGAGAAAAACTCGCTGGCAGCGCGGACGTTATTCAGAGTAGCGCGGTAAATAGTCGCAGTGCGCCGCGGAAAAGTAATAAGGAGAAGTCTGCGCTGCGCATCGAAGTGCTGTCTAGCGAGCGGGCTGTTATTACTGCGTTTCTAGATCATGTCGCACGCGTAGATCCCGACGTGCTGATCGGCTGGAATGTGGTCAATTTCGATCTGCGTTGCCTGCAGCGCGTATGCGACAGATTAAAGATGAAACTATCGCTAGGACGAGCGACCGCTGGCCAGCCGCAGACGGTCGCATGGCGCGAGGCCAGCGAGCGAGGAGGTGCCCAAAAGAACGGCCGCTTCTATGCAACTATTCCTGGGCGCTGCGCACTAGATGGGATTGAACTTATGCGGTCAGCGACCTATGCGTTCGAGAATTTTTCTCTAGAAACGGTTGCACGCGAAGTGTTGGGACGTGGCAAGCTTGTCGACAACGTCGAACAGCGCGGTGCCGAAATCGATACGCTTTTCGCACAGAACAAAGCGGCGCTCGCCCGTTACAACCTCGAAGACTGTAAATTGGTTTGGGACATTTTCGCAAAAGAAAGACTGCTAGAGTTTGCCATCGAGAAAAGCGTGTTAACGGGTCTCGCGCTCGATCGCTACGGAGGATCCGTCGCAGCGCTCGATTTTCTCTACCTACCGCGATTGCACCGCAAAGGTTTTGTTGCACCAGCGCAGGGAAGTGGTGACACGACGAACGTGAGTCCCGGCGGTTATGTACTCGATTCCGATCCAGGTATTTTCGATGATGTGGTCGTACTCGATTTTAAGAGTCTCTATCCGAGTATCATCCGCACGTTTCATGTTGATCCCTTGGCGCTTGCTCTCGCGGTGAACGAGCCTAAACCGATCGAGGGATTCGACGGTGGCGAGTTCGCGCGCGGCGACGCAATACTGCCTGAGCTTATCGCGACCCTGTGGGCAGCGCGCGACCAAGCAAAGCTCGCAGGCGATGCCATCATGTCGCAGGCGATTAAAATCATTATGAACTCGTTCTATGGCGTGCTCGGTACAAGCGGCTGCCGCTTTTTGGATACTCGCCTCGTGAGCTCGATCACCAAGCGCGGTCATCAGATAATTCTCGAGAGTAAGCGGTTTATAGAAGCCGAGGGTTTCCGCGTCATTTATGGCGATACTGACTCAGTGTTTGTGCTAATCCCTAAAGAGGCAATCGATGTCGAATCGAGTACAAGCAACAGTGCGGCTGAGCGCGCAGAGTCTGTTGTCGCGTTAAGTAAACGGCTTGCAGCGCGCATGACGGAATGGTGGCGCGACCGCGTAATGGCAGAGCAAGGTGTCGACAGTTTTTTAGAAATGGAGTTTGAGACTCATTTCACTAAATTCTTGATGCCCACCATTCGCGGAACCGACGCCGGCAGTAAAAAGCGCTACGCGGGCATGGTGCGAGTCAATCAAGGTTCGGCGATGACAAGCGGCAATAAACCGACAGCGGACTACCGGTTAATATTCAAAGGACTCGAGTCAGTGCGCACTGACTGGTCGCCCCTTGCGCGTGAGTTTCAGCGCGAACTCTATCGTCGAATTTTCTTAGGCGAAGACTACACAGACTACTTATTTCGCCTAGTCGACGACCTTCGCGCCGGTTACCTAGACGACAAACTCGTCTTCCGGAAGCGCCTGAGGCGGAGACTAGACGACTACGTGAAGAATGTACCGCCGCATATACAAGCCGCGCGCAAAGCCGAGAGGGCGAGATCTGAGCTAGGCTTAAGTGTGGTCGAAGGCGAGGGCGGTTGGATCGAGTATATTATGACGCGCACGGGCGCTGAGCCTGTGCGGTTTACCGATCAAAAGCCCGATTACGAGTTTTATATCGAGCGTCAGATCGAGCCTATTGCCGATGCAATTTTAGGCTTCGTTGGAGACTCGATGGAAAAACTATTCGGCCGCCAGATCGGCCTATTTTAAGCGCCGGTTAGCATTGTTGGCTGGAGGCTAGCGTTGACTGGAGTCTGGCGTTAAAAAACCGCCGCTACTAAGCGCCTCGCAAGCTGCGAATTTCCCATCCACGCGCCACGGCCTCGGCTTCAAGGCGTGGGTCGGGATCAACGGCAACTGCGGTGGTTACCGCGTTGAGCAAGGGCAGGTCGTTAAACGAATCGCTATAAAGAATACTGTCTGCGAGCGAAGCGAGTGGGTCTCCTCCAGCAGCCTCGGCTGTTCTGGCATCGAGCCAAGCATTTAGCTTCGTGATTTTCCCATGTTGGTAACACGGTGTGCCTTTTATCGCGCCTGTGTAGCGCTGCTCGGTTCCCTCGCCGGTTTGTTCGAGTCCGGTCGCTATTAGGTGTTCGACGCCAAATGCCGCCGCGATTGGCTGAGTAATAAATTCGTTTGTTGCTGTAATAATGACGCACAGATCACCGGCGTCGCGGTGGCTGTTCACGAGCGCTATTGCCTTCGGAAGCATGATCGCGGCCACCTCGCTCGTGACAAACTCTTGCCTAAGTGTATTCAACGCAGCGGGAGCTAAGCTCAATATTGGTTCTAGAGTGAAGGCTACATAGCCGTGGATATCCAATTCACCACGGACGTATTGCTCATAGAACGCATCATTCTTCGCACGATGCTCGGTTTCGTCGACGATGCCACGAGAAATTAAAAACTCTCCCCAAGCGTGATCGCTGTCGCCGGCGAGTAACGTGTTGTCGAGGTCGAACAGGGCGAGTCTGGGTGCGGGGCGAGCCATACGAAATCCTATTACTGTTGAGGCGTGTCAAACGCGCTTTGATTATGCGCACTATTATAACTCTGCAGCGACTGGCGGCAATCTATCTATCTGTATTTGTTAAGTAAATTTTATAGCTCCTCGTGTGGCGCAATTGATCTATCGCCTCTATCTGTGAAACAATGGGGCTTCTGAATTCTAGTAAGGTAATGCTAACGTGATTGACTCCGACGGCTTCCGACTCAATGTCGGTATCGTAATATGTAACCCTAAAGGGCAACTGCTCTGGGCTAAGCGTATAGGGCAGAGTTCGTGGCAGTTCCCGCAGGGCGGAATCAAAGAGAATGAGTCGGCGGAAGAGGCGCTCTATCGCGAACTCGAAGAAGAGGTCGGTCTCGAGCAGCAGCATGTTAGCCTGCTGCATCAAACCGAAGACTGGTTGCACTACCGATTACCCGAGAACTATATTCGTCGGCATAAAGACCCGCTCTGTATAGGACAGAAACAAAAGTGGTTTTTGCTTGGTCTTGAAAGCGACGAAGAGTCTATCGTGTTAAGCAAGTCGGGTGCGCCCGAATTTGACGACTGGCGCTGGGTTAATTATTGGTATCCCGTCGAGCAGGTCATCGAGTTTAAGCGCGACGTCTATCGGTCGGCACTCGAGCAGCTTCAACCGCCGCTCGAACGTTATGTTGCTCTGAGCAAACTCTAGCGATTGACGACAACATCGCTCGAGCTCTACTTATTTTTTAATTAGGTTTTTCTAATTAAGCCCCTAGCTATGCTGCGCTAGGCACCTCGAGAGGAGTCGCATAAAGCATGCTCGACCAACTGCGTAGCATTGTGCAAGAAGTCAACTCAGCGCGCGATCTTCAATCGGCGCTAGACATTATTGTCACGCGCGTGCGCAGCGCGCTGAACACGCAGGTCTGTTCGGTTTACCTCCTCGATAAAGATATTAATAGCCATGTGCTCATGGCCTCCCAAGGGTTAAAGGCAGAGGCCGTTGGCCGCGTTAGCTTGCAAACCGATGAAGGCCTGGTGGGTCTTGTTGCAAAGTATGCCGAGCCGATCAATCTGAGTGATGCATCGAAACACCCCAGCTACTTCTACCTTCAAGATACCGGCGAGGAAGAATTTAATTCTTTCCTTGGAGTGCCCATCATTCACCACCGCGCGGTGCTCGGTGTTCTGGTTATTCAGCAGCGCGAGAGTCGCCGTTTCGACGAGGGCGAAGAGGCTTTTCTCATCACACTGTCGGCTCAGCTTTCGGGCGTTATTGCGCATGCCGAAGCAACAGGGGCGATTCAGGGGCTGAGTCCTTCGGGCAAGAAAACCGAAGACACAATTTTTCCGGGTGTCTCGGGATCGTCGGGTGTCGCCATTGGTCGCGCCGTTGTGGTTTTTCCCCACGCTGATCTTAGCCAGATACCTCAGCGGCCGGCGAAGGATATTGAGCACGAGGTGGCGTTCTTTAAAACGTGTATCGACGCGGTGCGCCGCGATATGAACGACCTCTATGAAAAAATTGCAGGCCATGTTGCCGAAGAAGAGCGCCAGCTGTTTAACGTTTATGCACGTATGCTCGACGACAATGCGTTAGGCAACGAGGTGGTCGCGCGCATTCGGCAGGGCATCTGGGCGCAAGGCGCGCTCGCCTATGTAGCCGGTGAACATGTTCGCTCATTCGAGTCGATGAGCGATGACTATTTACGAGAACGAGCAGTTGATATTAAAGACCTCTGTAGCCGCGTTCTTTTTTATCTGCAGGCGCGTGAACCGATCGAAATCGAATATCAGGAAAACACTATCCTCGTGAGCGAAGAACTCACGCCATCGATGCTTGCCGAGGCGCCTAAAGAGAAATTAAAGGGACTAATTTCGGTTAAAGGGTCGGGTAACTCTCACGTTGCGATTCTAGCGAGGACGATGGGCATTCCGACGGTCATGGGCACGGTGGATTTACCCTACGCGCAGTTAGAGGGCCGAAGTTTGGTAGTTGACGGCTATCGCGGTGAGGTAATCACCAGCCCATCGAAAGCGCTGCGCCTGCGCTACCGCGAAATTATAAAAGAACAAGAGCAGTTAATCGCGGGGCTCGAGGGCATTAAAGAAGAGCCTTGCGAGACCTCCGACGGCCATCGCGTTCAGCTGTGGGTTAACACGGGCCTCATGTCCGACGTGATGCAGTCGCTCGATCAGGGCGCCGAAGGCATCGGTCTGTTTCGCACCGAAGTACCCTTTTTGCTGAGCGAGCGCTTTCCAAGCGAACAAGAGCAATACGAAATTTATCGTGAACAGCTCGAGGCTTTTTCGCCAAAAATAGTGACCATGCGCACACTCGATATCGGTGGCGATAAATCATTGCCGTATTTTCCGATCGAAGAAGCGAATCCTTTTTTGGGTTGGCGCGGAATTCGTGTGACGCTCGATCACCCAGAAATTTTCATGGCGCAGATACGCGCGATGCTGCGAGCAAGCGTGGGACTGGATAATTTGCAGATTATGCTGCCGATGATCAGCAACGTGAACGAAGTGTCTATGGCGCAGCAACTCATTAAAAAGGCGTATCGGGAGCTCGTTCAAGAAGGAGTCGACGTCGTGTATCCACCGGTTGGCGTGATGATCGAATTGCCTGCGGCGGTCTATCAGACATCAGTGCTGGCTAAAATGGTCGACTTCGTCTCGGTGGGTAGCAACGACTTAACACAGTATTTGCTGGCTGTTGATCGCAATAATCCACGCGTTGCAAGTCTGTACTCGGCATTTCATCCGGCGGTTATCGCAGCCCTTCAGCAGGTGGTCACACTCGCTAAGGCAGAAGGAAAACCGGTGAGCATTTGCGGTGAGATGGCAGGCGATCCGGGCGCGGCGGTGCTGCTTATCGCCATGGGCTACGACGTGCTTTCAATGAACGCCTCGACGCTGTTGAAAGTAAAATCGGTTATTCGCAGCGTTTCGATGGATGTTGCGAAAGACTTACTAGAGCAGGTCGCCGAATTGGACGACGCGCAAACTATTCGGAGCGCGGTTGATATGGCGCTGTATAATGCCGGAGTCGACAGATTGCTGCGCTCCTCGCGCACGCACTAATTAGCCTGGCCCCAGATGGAAAAAATGGCTTTGCGTTGGCCGTCCTAGCGCGTCGTAGTTGCGCTCGTGGAAGCGCACATTACCTTTCTGATCTCTGATAAGCGCGGTAGAACACAGCGTGCCGTAATCGTGCAAGCCGAGTATTTCGTCGTTCGGGTCTTTCTCATTTCGAATAAAGGCGGAGGAAAGCCGTCGTTCGAGGGCGAGTGTTAGCCCAGTCGACGGCAATTCATGGTCCTCGGCCTTCTCTCGATCGTCCATTAGGGCTATTAACGTATCGGTCGTCAACTCTTGGCTCTCACTTGCCAGTATTTGAAAGCGCTGCTTGCCCTTGCTTACTTTTGGCCAAGGTTCGTCGAGTACGCCGTTCGACAGTCCGTAATACCCAGGCGCCAGTTCTCTGGGTGCCGCCAGCACCTCGTTGTTAAGGTAATACAGCGAGTCGGCGTCGCCAATGAGCAGGTTAAATCCTGCATAGTCTTGGCCGTTTTCGGCAATCGACGCTGCGTAATCGGCAGGCGTCGCTGAGCCGCGCAGGAAATTGGCCGTGAGCTCTCCACGGCTTCGTATGCCATCTTTAGGCGCGCTGCCGCGGCGGTTGGTAATCGCCGCAAAGCGTGAGTTGGGGCCAATACCAAGCCAAGTACCGCCAGCCCGACCATCACGCCCCGCTATAACGCCGTCGTCCCAGCAATGCGCCTGCCGCGTCTCGCGCGCGAAGAATTCGTCGCGGTTTGCGGCCACGATTAATGGCATGTCTTTGTGGCTGCGATGACCGATAAAAATGAGACACATGGTGGCGATTACTTCTCTTTTTAAGGTTTAGCAATCTATTCTACCCATTCGGACATCGAGTGCCAGTTTGCTACAAAAAAAGTGTATAACCGGTTACCCTAGCTGTTGAAAATCATTGTCCGAGAACAGCATGCTCACCCACCCTCAGTTTGACCCTGTCGCGCTCTCCTTAGGCCCGCTAAGTATCCACTGGTATGGCTTAATGTACATTGTCGCCTTTGCAGGTATTTGGCGACTTGCGCTCTATCGCGCGCACAAAAGCCCTGGTTCATGGAGCGACGAGCAAATATCCGATTTAGTGTTCTATGGTGCGATGGGTGCCGTGATTGGCGGTCGCCTCGGTTCCGTGTTCTTCTACAATTTCGACCGCTTTCTCGCCGATCCAATTTGGCTATTTCGGGTGTGGGAAGGCGGCATGGCGTTTCACGGCGGACTTTTGGGAGTGCTCGCTTCGTTTGGGTGGTATTCGCGCCGACTCGGCAAGCCCTTCTTTGAGACCATGGATTTTGTCGCACCGCTCGTGCCTTTTGGACTCGGCGCCGGCAGGATAGGCAATTTCATTGGCGGCGAGCTCTGGGGCCGACCTACTGATTTGCCTTGGGGTATGGTCTTTCCCTATGTCGATGCGCTTCCGCGCCACCCTTCTCAGCTGTACCAGTTTGCGCTCGAAGGCGTCGCTTTGTTCGCGCTGCTCTGGTGGTTTTCATCGAAACCACGTCCGCGCTGCAGTATCACCGGGCTGTTTGGCGTCGGTTATGGCGTGTTCCGCTTTGTCGTCGAGTTTGCGCGCCAGCCCGATGCAGACATCGGTTTTATCGCTTTTGACTGGCTCACTATGGGACAATTATTGTCGTTACCAATGATTGTCATCGGCGCAGTAATGATGGCGTACGGCTATCGTCGCGATGGTGTCTCTGTGGAACTAAATCCGAAGTAATTTTAGGATGGTATATGTATGCACCAGTATCTAGACCTTTGCCGACGTATCGTTGAAGAGGGCGAATGGGTCGCGAATGAGCGTACCGGTAAGCGCTGTCTCACAGTGATCAATGCTGACTTGCAGTACTCGGTAGAGCGCAACGAATTTCCGATCATTACGACGCGAAAAAGTTACTGGAAAGCCGCTATCGCCGAATTGCTCGGCTATCTTCGTGGCTATGATAATGCCGCCGATTTTCGCGCGCTTGGCACTAAAAGCTGGGATGCTAATTCGAATGAAAACGCCGCGTGGCTTGCTAATCCTGTGCGCCGGGGCGAAGACGATATGGGTCGTGTGTATGGCGTTCAAGGCAGAGCGTGGGCAAAGCCTAACGGCGAACCGCTCGACCAACTGCGTAAAATAGTCGACGACTTAAACAAGGGGTTAGACGATCGCGGCGAAATTCTGACATTCTATAACCCAGGCGAATTCGACTTAGGCTGCCTTCGACCGTGTATGCACACTCACACTTTTTCGCTACTTGGCGGCAAGCTCCATCTTACGAGTTACCAACGCTCTTGCGATGTGCCCTTGGGTCTCAACTTTAATCAGATTCAGGTGTTTGCACTACTCGCGCTCATGGCCCAAATTACAGGGCATGACGCGGGAACTGCCTATCATAAAATCGTGAATGCGCATATTTACGAAGATCAGCTCGAACTAATGCGCGACCTGCAGCTTAAGCGTAAACCGTTTGCTGCACCGAAGCTGCACATTAACCCCGACATTAAGAGCCTCGAAGATATTGAAACATGGGTCACGCTCGATGACTTTTCGGTCGAAGGCTATCGGCATCACGACCCAATCGCCTACCCGTTCTCGGTTTAGGCGCTACTCAAGATTCACAATGGATTAGTACTAATGAAACTCTCTTTGATCGTCGCGATGGCGGAGAACCGAACCATCGGACTCGACAATACACTGCCGTGGCATTTATCCGAAGACCTTAAGTACTTTCGCCGCACGACTACCGGCCACTGCATCATCATGGGTCGTAATACGTGGGAGTCAATTGGCAGACCGTTGCCCAATCGACGCTCGATAGTCGTCAGCTCCAACCCGAATTATGTCGCCGAAGGCGCGGAGGTTGTGTCGAGCTTAGCGGCGGCGAAGTCACTTGCCGAATCGATTAGTGCCGAGCTAGGCGTTGACGAAGCCTTTGTCATTGGCGGCGCACGACTCTATGCCGACGCATTGCAACAGGCAGAGTGTTTTCACCTCACTCGCGTGCAGGCCAGCGTTGAGGGCGACACATACCTGCCGGAGTTCGATGAAGGCGAATGGCAAGAGGTCGCGCGCGAGGAGTTTGCCGCGGAAGGTCAAGGCGAGGGAGAGAATCCCTACGCCTACAGTATTTGCAAACTAGTAAGACGCAGTAGTTAAAGGAAAACTAAACGCCTTTAAGAAATATCTTAGACTTGCGCTGCAAATTATAGAGCGCCTTCCTTTGTTCGGGTAAATCGTCGAGCGAGCCTTCGGCAAAGCCATGGCCGATAAACCAATGCGCCGTCACGGTCGTCAGGACGAAAACTTTTTCAATCCCTAATACCTTTGCCTCCGCTGTTAAGCTATGAAGCAGACGCGCGCCAAGGCCGTGGCGACGATAATTGGGATGCGTTGCGATGCAGGCTATTTCGCTAAGTGACTCGCTTGTGCGATAGAGTGCTGCGCACGCAGTGATTGCGCCCTCAAGTTCGATCACCTTAAAGTTTTCTATTTCGGTTTCGAGCCTCTCTCGCGACCGTTCGACCAGTGTGCCATCTGCCTCGAGCGGGCGAATGAGCGAGAGGATCGCAGAGACATCATCGATCGTCGCCTGCCTTAAGGTATCTAGGCTATCGTCACTGATCAGCGTGCCGGCCCCTTGGCGTGTAAACAATTCGCGAATGAGCGCGCCGTTGCACTTGTAGCCAATCAGGTGTACGCGATTAACGCCAGCAGTGTTCGCCTTTATACTCGCTCGCAGTGCCGTGCCGAGGGCTTTTTCTGTGTCGTTGTCACTTGCCGCGTGGCGTTCGGCGGCGGCAGTGGCGCTCACAGAATTGAGTGAGGCGACAAGTTCGCCGCGATCGTCGCAAACGCCTTCCTGAGGCACCAAGAAAATTAGTTTGTCTGCCTGAAGCGCAATGGCCAGCTCGGTAGCAACTTCTTCAACGGTGAGATTAAAGACCTCACCGGTTAAGGAATAACCTAAATTGCTCTGCAGGACGACTGTGCGTTCTTCGAGGCGTTTGGCGATTGCATCGACTTTAACGCGGCGCACACGGCCGGTGTGGTGGAAGTCTACGCCATCGTGAACGCCTATCGGCATTGCCGTAATAAAATTGCCTCTACTAAGAGTAAGGGCTTCGCCGCCGCTCGCAAGTGGCGCTGCTGAAGAGGAACTAGCGCCCGCGCTAAAGAGCGCCTCGAGACGAATAGATTCGGCGCCGACTACACCTGCAATAACAGCAAGGGAAGTTGGATTTGTGACGCGCATTCCTTTATGAAACTCTACTGGAAGCTTTGCAGCATTCAATGCCGCATCAATCTGTGGCCGCGCGCCATGCACCAGAATCAGTTTAACGCCGAGACTGTGGAGGAGAGTAAGATCGCTGACGAGATTGCCTAAGTGCTCGCTGGCGAGAGCCTCGCCGCTGAGCGCAACGACAAAGGTTTTGCCGCGATGGGCGTTGATATACTGAGTAGACGCACGAAACCACTCAACGAGGGCGCCCGCGCCGTTCGCATCGTTGTTATTCATTTTTTCTGATTCTGGGTGGCTCTCAGTTAGCGTGCTCATCGATCTGGTTCTCGGTTGGCGATTCTTGATTCTCGGCGATCATCGCGAGGCGCGCGATCGTATCAGTTTTTGCCGCCATGATAAAATCGTTAACGTGCAGACCGTTAACTCGGTGAGACCACCAATAGATGGTTACTTTACCCCACTCGGTCAATACCGTCGGATGATGATCTTCGCGATCGGCTACATTGGCCACTTTTGCGGTAAAAGCGAAGGCGTCTTTAAAGCCAATAAAGAAAAACTCACGCACAAGCTTTTCGACCCCTTCATGAAACTGACGTTTCCAGCCTGGCACGCTAAGAACAAGCTGATGTGCCTCCTCCTCAGAGATTACAGGCGAGCCTAATTTGCACGGTTCGCAGTGGCGTAGATGCAGTTTCACTTAGATGAATTCCTCGAGCACGTTGTTGAGATAGCGAAACCCTCGCTCAGTTGTGGTAACCCAGCCATCGGCAGAAGGTGAGTCGCAGAGAAGACCTTGCGAGCGCAGGTATTCTACTCGCTTTGCAATTACGCTAAAAGCGGTGCCGGTACGCGCTTCAAAATGTGCGGGGGAGAATCCGCGTCGTGTGCGAAGCGTGTTAAGCAGATATTCGATAGCGATTTCGTCGGATGGAATCGGCATTGCCTCGGCAGTATACCGCGAAGTGCGGCCATTGGCCTGTGGCTGCGTCGCGGCGCGTAGGTAGTGATCGGGCTGGCGTTGTTTACGTGTGCGCAGTGGCTGCGATCCGTCGGCGAGGCTGATCTTGCCATGTGCGCCTGCGCCAATCCCGAGGTAGTCGCCGAACTGCCAATAGTTGAAATTATGCCGCGATTGCAGAGAACTGCTGCGAGCATACGCAGAGACCTCATACTGCTCGAGGCCTCGCGCTGACAACAGGGCGTGGCCCGCGTCTTGTACGCTGGTTAAAATCGACTCGCTCGGCAGCGGCGGCGGCTTTGAATAAAATACGGTGTTAGGCTCTATAGTAAGCTGATACCAAGACAGATGCGGCGGCTCGAATGAAAGCGCCGACTCAAGGTCTGTCAGTGCGTCTTTGAGTGACTGTTCGGGCAGACCATGCATGAGGTCGAGATTAAAATTGTCAAAGCCGGCGGCGCGCGCGCTATCAATTGCGCGTTGTGCCTGCGCACCATCGTGTATGCGACCGAGTCTGGTGAGTTGTGCATCGGCGAAGCTTTGTATTCCGAGTGACAGGCGGTTAATTCCTGCCGCGCGAAACTCGGTAAAGCGGCCCGCCTCGAGGGTGCCGGGATTTGCTTCGAGCGTTATTTCCAACTCAGTCGATTCAAGCCAACCGGCACGCTGCGTGCTGGCAATATGTTGAAGCAACGTATCGAAGGCGCGCGCACTGAATAGGCTTGGTGTTCCTCCACCAATAAAGATCGAATAAATAGGTCGTCTTTTCTCTACGGTATCACCGCCGCAGGCGAGCAGATAGTCTGCGTCGAAGTCGGCGCACAGTGCCGCAATGTAGCGCTCTTCTGGCAATGCTTCGTGCGCGCCGAATTCATGCGAATTAAAGTCGCAGTAGGGGCACTTTTTTACACACCAAGGGATGTGTATATAGAGGCTTAAAGGGGGCTGGGCCAACATCGACGCAGCTGCTCCAATGCTTGTCCGCGATGACTTATCGCATTCTTGGTGTCCGAGTCGAGCAACGCAGATGCACAGTTATGTGACGGCACAAAGAAGAGTGGATCATAACCGAAACCATTATCTCCCTCGGCAGACTCAAGAATAAGCCCTTCCCAAGTACCCTGGCAGATCAGCGGAGTAGGATCGGCGGCATGCCTTAGAAAGACTATGACGCATTGGAATCGAGCTGTGCGTTGGGCAGACGCGACGCCCTGCAATCGCTCGAGCAGCAACGCATTGTTCGCGGCGTCACTTTCGTCGCGATTAGCGAAATTTGTCCCACGAGCAGCGGCGAAGCGCGCGGAATAAATGCCAGGTTCGCCGTTAAGCGCGTCGACTTCGATACCTGAATCATCTGCGATAGCAGGCAAACCTGTAACCTCGCAGGCATGCCTTGCTTTGATTAGCGCATTCTCAACGAAGGTAAGTCCGGTCTCATCTGCGTCATCAACGCCGAGTTCGCGCTGAGAGACAAGCTCTACGCCGAGCGTCGATAGAATTCTGTGCAGCTCTCGAAGTTTTCCCGCATTGCCGCTCGCTAAAACGATTCTTGAGTTACTCATAGTGAAGCCTTTTCTATGCTCGACTGTCAGCTGCGTGCAATGTGATAAATAGCAATCTCACCTAGGAGATTTGGAAATAGGCGCATCGATAGGCTACCTTCGTGCTTAAGATCAACAACTGTACGTTCTAATATCCGAATATTCTTCTCTTTACACAAAGCATCAAAATCGCGCACGGTGCAAAAATGGATGTTAGGTGTGTCGTACCACGCATGAGGCATAAACTTGGAAACCGGCATTCGACCTTTTGATGAGAGATAGACCCTGCTTTTCCAGTTGCCGAAATTCGGGAAAGTAACGATGCCTCTGCGACCAACGCGGAGCATTTCGTCGATTAATTGGTCAGGATGACTCAGCGCCTGTAGAGTTTGCGCGAGAAGCACGGTGTCGAAGCTGTCGGTCTGGAAATTCCATAGACCCGCATCGAGATTCTGCTCGATTACATTAAGGCCTCGCTCTACACAGGTCTGGATTTTGTCGCTGTCGATTTCGAGTCCGGTGCCTTTCACCTTTTTGGTCAGCTTAAGGTTTGCGAGCAGACTGCCGTCACCGCAGCCGAGGTCGAGCACTCGGCTGTCCGGCTCTATCCAGCGTTGAATTATCTCTTGATCAGGACGCATCGCAGACGAGCTCCTTGTAGGCATTATCTAAGAAGCCGCGCATTGCATTGATGTAGCGTGGGATCGGCATGAGGAAGGCATCGTGGCCTTGATCTGCCTCGACCTCAAGATAGGTAACCTCGCGTCCTGCTTTCAATAATGTCTCGACCAATTCGCGCGAACGCTCTGGTGGGAAGCGCCAGTCGGTACTAAAAGACACGAGTAAAAATTTGCAGTCACCGCCGGCGAATGCTTTAGACAGGTCGTTGCCATAATCGACAGACGGATCGAAATAGTCGAGCGCCTTAGTCATCAAAAGATAGGAGTTAGCGTCGAAATTTGAGCTAAAACGCTCGCCCTGATAGTGCAAATAGCTTTCGACTTCGAAATCGACATTGAGGCCAAAACTTAGCGTGCCAGAACGCAAGTCGCGACCAAGGTTGCCACGCGTTGTGTTTTCTAGCTGCGAACCGGCATTGCCAAATTTCGCCCGCATTGCGCTGTCGGATAAATAAGTAATGTGCCCCACCATACGCGCGAGCATAAGCCCTTGTTTGGGGTAAGTGTTGTGTTCGAGATAACGGCCGGCATGAAAGTTTGGGTCGCTCGTGATTGAGTAACGCGCGACTTCATTAAACGCGATATTTTGCGCCGAAAGTTTGGGAGCTGATGCGATGCAAACCGCATTGGCGACTCTATCGGGGTAGCTTATTGCCCAGCGTTGAACCTGCATGCCGCCAAGGCTGCCGCCCACGACCGCGGCCCACTTTTTGATTGTGAGGCGTTCCATTAGTTGCAGTTGGCTTTTGACCCAGTCGCGTACGGTCACTACAGGAAAATCTGGCCCGTAAGGTTTGCCGGTGTCGGGATTAATAGAGGTCGGCCCCGTGCTGCCTGCACAGCCGCCTAAATTGTTTAACGCGACGACAAAAAATTTGGTGGTGTCGATCGCCTTCCCCGGTCCGATTGCGCTGTCCCACCAGCCAGGCTTGCTGTCGGATGCCGAATGATAACCCGCGGCATGATGATCGCCGCTTAGCGCATGGCAGATAAGAATCGCGTTGCTTCGCGAGGCATTAAGTTCGCCATAGGTCTCGACCATAAGATCATAGGTGGGGAGTGTCTTGCCGCTTCGGAGTAACAGTGGTTCGTCGAAGTGATAAGAGACAGGCGTGACAATGCCGACCGAATCCGGCGCGTCTACTATGACTGTCGCTTCTGTCGCAGCATCAGCCTTTTGTGTCTGCGTTGCTTCACGCTGTGTTGTTTCGTTTGGCATAGAGTGTTTGATTCTTCGTTAGATGCCGAGGATTACTGCGGCCATACCGGTTGTGATCCCAAAGGTCGTGTAGATAAATTTTTGCAGCAACTGTATACCGAGGAAAATCACAATCGGTGAAAAATCGAGGCCACCCATGGGCGGAACAATCGATCGTATTGGCCCCATAACCGGTTCTGTTAACTGCCAGACAAGCTGCAGCATCGGATGGGGCGTCGGATTTCCACTAAACATCATAATGAACGACATGATGATCGAACCGATAATCGCATAGTAGTAAATATTAATGACGAACAGAAGATTACCTACAAACGCCCAGGTGATGAGTGAGCTTAGAGGCGGACTAGTGGCGCCATAGAGAGCGATTAGCCCATAGATCGCAGCAACTTGAACCAGCAGAGCGGCGACTAGAGTGGCAAAATCGATACCGCGGTAGCCAGGGATCAACGCCCTCAGGGGCCGCACGACGGGGTCAGTAAAGCGAACGATAGCTTGTGACAGGGGATTGTAGAAATCTGCGCGCGCGATTTGCAGTAAAAATCTCAACAACAGCATAAGTAGGTAGATGCCACCGAGGGTACTGACCACTGTAATGCCTGAGCTGCTCATAAAATCCATTCCTTAATCCTCGCGCAAACCGTTCTCTTATACGGTTGTAAAAATGAGTACACTTTAGTCTTTTCTAACTGTTGACCTGCAGGTCATCTCCGCAGCCTCACTGGTTTAAATGCTTACACTTCGCCGGCAAGTTCGACCGAGCGATCGCGAGCCGCCGTCAATGCACCATCGACTAACTGACGCAGGCCGCCGTCTTCGAAATGATTTATCGCCCGTTCGGTCGTGCCGTTTGGCGAGGTAACATTACGCCTTAGCTGCGCAGTGTCCTCTTCGCTGGCTATCGCAAGCTGCGCGGCGCCTAGCGCTGTCTGATAAGTAAGCGACTTCGCCATTGCTGGTGTTAGTCCGAGCTTAACTGCGCTTTCTTGCATCGCTTCCATCATCAAAAAGAAATAGGCTGGACCGCTTCCGGACAGCGCGGTAACGCTATCGATGTCGGCTTCACTGTCGACCCAAACGCTTAAGCCGACTGCGCCCAGAAGTTGATCGGCGATATCGCGCTGTGCAGCGCTAACGCGTGCGTTGGCAAATAGTCCGCTAGCGCCGCTGCCAACGAGTGCAGGGGTGTTGGGCATGCAGCGCACAAGCGCGGCCTCCAAGCCAAACCAGCGCTCGAGTGCTGTTAAGGTAATACCTGCGGCAATCGAGACGATAAGCGGGCGGCGATCATTTAAGGAAGCGGCTAGCGCGGTGCAGACGCTTGCCATAACCTGCGGCTTTACCGCGAGTACGATTACGTCGGCAGTCTGCGCGATATCCTCATTGCTCACAGCCGACAGGCCTGTCGTTGCCGCAAGTGCGTCGAGTTTATCCGTATCCAAATCTGATGCGTTTATAAGGCTGGGCGCTTGGCCTCGATTGATCAGGCCGCCAATGATGCTGCTGGCCATATTCCCAGCGCCAATGAAGCCGATGCGAGTGTCTTGCAAGGTCTGTCTCCAAAATGCGCTAATCACTGACCGCGGAAAGTAATCGGCTCCGCGTTTGTGACTAGCTGTTTGTGTCTGGATGGTAGCGTTGGAGTTTACCGATTTGAGCGCGAATGCGCGAACCTTCTAGCTGGGACGCGCGCCGAACAGCGCAGTGCCTATCCTAACCATCGTCGACCCTTCGGCTATTGCAGCGCCGTAATCGCCGCTCATGCCAATCGACAAGGTGTCGAGTGTAGGCAGTGTTTCGCGCAGGCGGTCGAATTCTTGTCTCAGGGGGGCGAAGCACGCGCGTTGCTCTGCCGCGCCTTCGAGTGCTGCAGGAATCGCCATTAAGCCTCGTAGGGAAAGGTTAGGAAGACGCGCGACGAGCGCACAAAGCTGCGCAGCGTCGGCAAGTGCTACGCCCGATTTGCTGTCTTCGTCTGAAAGGTTGACCTGCACGCAGACATTTAGAGCAGGGAGCGCGGGGTCGCGCTGCGCCGAAAGCCGCTCGGCGATTTTGTCGCGATCGACGCTGTGAACCCAATCGAAGGCATTCGCGATATCGCGTGTCTTATTCGATTGAATTGGCCCGATGAAGTGCCAGATTATGTCGAGGTCGGCCAGGTGTTCGCGCTTATCTATTGCTTCTTGTACGTAATTTTCTCCAAAGTGGCGTTGGCCAGCGGCGTGAGCGTCGCGCATGACGCCGACTGGCTGGCGCTTGCTCACTGCTAAGAGCGTGACCGCATTGGTGAGCCGGCCGCAGGATTGCGCCGCGGCAGCAATATCGGCTCTTAGTTTGTCGAGAGTCTGGTTAATGTGAAGCATCTTGAGGTAGGTCTCAATAGGTGACGTGTTGTTCCTAGGTGAATTACTAGGTGGAGGTTACCATGCAAGTGTCGTTAACAAGCAAGTGGATTGCGATCAATGAAAATAGCCGACTTACTGAATTTAAGTGTCGAACGCGGCGCTTCTGACCTTCATCTTACGGCTGGCCTGCCACCTTTGGTTCGTATCGATGGTGAGATATGCCCGCTTTTCGATGAGCCGGTGATCGGACTTGCGGGCAGCGGCGAGCGTATCGATCAACAGAAGGTACTGGCCCTTTTGCATGAGGTAATGCGCGAGGATCAGCGACGTGAGTTCGAAGACAGGCTCGAAGCAGACTTCTCTTATGAGCTTTCGGGTGTCGCGCGCTTCCGCGTCAATGCCTTTCACCATAATCGCGGTGCCGGCGCGGTATTCCGCACCATTCCGTCCGATGTCGTGACGATGGAGGCATTGGGCCTTGGGCCTATTTTTAAAACTATCGCCGATGCGCCACGAGGCTTGGTAATCGTCACTGGGCCTACCGGCTCGGGAAAGAGCACTACTCTTGCTGCTCTGATCGACTACCTTAACGAGACGAAGTCGCAGCATGTTTTGACCATTGAAGACCCGATCGAATTTGTTCACGAAAGCAAGCGCTGCCTGATAAATCAGCGCGAGGTGCATCGCGATACACACAGTTTCTCTGACGCGCTGCGCTCAGCCTTGCGTGAAGACCCCGATATCATCTTGGTTGGCGAGCTGCGCGACCTCGAAACTATTCGCCTTGCGCTGACTGCAGCCGAAACAGGCCATTTGGTGTTCGCTACGCTGCACACAACCTCGGCGGCTAAGACAATTGATCGGGTGATTGATGTGTTCCCCGCCGCAGAGAAAGACATGGTGCGTTCGATGCTGTCTGAGTCTTTGCAGGCCGTTGTTTCGCAGGTGCTGCTGCGTAAAAAGGGGGGAGGACGCGTCGCTGCCTTTGAGATCATGCGGGGAACGGCGGCGATCCGAAATTTGATTCGTGAGGATAAGGTTGCTCAGATGTATTCGACTATTCAGACGGGGGCATCGCAAGGGATGGTGACGCTCGATCAGTCGCTGAAAAATCTCGTCGATCAAGGGATCGTGCACGCCGACGTTGCGCGGGCAAAGGCCAAGTCGCCAGAGAGTTTCTAAGGACGTTCTACTTACTTACCCGAGTTAGTGGACAGAGTTATTAGTCCTCGTTAGGCGCTCGCCTTGCGAATTCTGCAAGCCAGTTCTCTAAAATAATCTGTGCGGCGACATCGTCTATCGCCTGTTTTTTCCTTGCACCGTGACCGCTTATGCGCCGGCTGCTTAGTTTTTGGCTAGATTCCCAATCGGCGTCATCGATAATGCGCTCTGCAGCTTCGACAGACGATAGCCGCTCGTCGAAGCCGAAGCTGGGTTTATGGAACCGGCCATTGAGCCTGTGACCAAACTTCATAGCGCGCAGCATGAGAGGGCTCTCGCTGCCATCGAGGTTGTAAGGCAGGCCGACGACGAAAACATCCGGTTGCCAACGATCAATTAATGCCGCGACATCACTCCAATCGGGCACACCATCGCGCGCGCGTATGACGGCCACCGCCTGCGCGGTGCCCGTGAGACTTTGCCCATAGGCAACGCCGATTCGCTGGGTGCCGTAGTCGAACGCAAGCGCGCTGAGTTGCTTGTGCTGCTGTGGGAAACTGTCTAGAGGCGTCATTGTCATCCTAGGAGTTAAGTCGCGACCTTAGTAGCTACGCAGCGCGTCGCCTTCGTGAAAGCGCCATGTGCGAATAATCTCAACGATGTCGGCCTGTTTGCTGAGCTCTGGCGGGAAGGGCTCATAGGGCGAGGCGAGCATTACAATATCCAACGCTGCCTGATCGAGAACCGCATGCCCCGATGACTGCAAAATTTCGGTCTTTTGTATACTGCCATTGGGGAGTATCGACACCAGCAGCCTCAGGCTGCCGTAGAGTTTTTGCCTTCTAGCCGCATCAGGGTAATTGAGATTGCCAATAGCCTCGATACGTCGGCGCCAGCCATCGAGGTAGAGAGCATCTTCGCTGCGCTGGGTTGCTGCTGCGGTAAGGACTACTCGCCTTGGGCGCCGCGCATACTCCTGCACTTGAGAGTCGAGTTGGGCCATTAGAGAGGCGATTGCGAGTCGTGAAGAGTCAGGCGTAGACACCTGAGCGTCGCCTTCATCGGTTACGGTCAGTGCGTCGTTTGACTGTGTGCGCGCGTTGGCCGACGTCGTGACGAACTCGGTGCTACCTTCTCGTTGTGTGGCTGTTTGTTCAGGGGCCATCGGCTGCGCGGCTTGCAGCGTGGCTGATTCGTAGTCGGCCTGAAAGGGCGAGGTTGGCGCCACTGCCGGAGCGTCTTCGGCGAGAGAGCCGCTGCCTAGCTGATTGGCCTGTGCCAGAAAGTCGGCGCGGCTCGGGGCGATCTCGCTGTGATGCGCCGCGAGGGTTATCTCGAGCGTAGGCACCTCGCTGGTCGACTGCACTGCCCCGAAGCTTATGCCAAAAATAAGGATGCCGTGCGCCGCAATCGACAAAAACATCGTGAAATTAAAGCGTTCGCGCTCGTCCGCGCCCGCGTTCATTTTCGCTTAGCCCCTTGCCGCGAGCTTGCTTGCAATCGCTTCCATGAGATCACCCGCTATATCGAGTTGGTG
>Ga0255769_10000513_pt1 | contig 46048 bp, 43 predicted proteins | sample 041ome_9_FD_179637 | JGI IMG/M metagenome (GOLD analysis project Ga0255769, IMG submission 179637) | Coastal salt marsh microbial communities from the Groves Creek Marsh, Skidaway Island, Georgia - 041413US metaG (version 2) | ecosystem: Environmental > Aquatic > Marine > Intertidal zone > Salt...
CATCACAATTAGACGTTTTAGCGCGCCAATTTGAGGCCCAGCAAGACCAATCCCAGGCGCGTCATACATTGTTTGCGCCATATCATCCAGCATCTGCTTGGTCTCATCAGTGATTATCTCAATTGGTTCTGCTATTTTGCGTAGAACTGGATTTGGGGCAATCTGAATAGGTTTAATGGCCATTTATGTCCTCTAATTTTAAGCCAATTTCTGCAGTTGGAAATCGTTAAAAGCGCTAAAGCTATTATAGTTTCTGATTTCTAATGGCTCCTAGTCCTGCTTGTGTTATATATAAAAGCCATCTGATGCTTTATAAAGCGCTTTTTACCTGCCAGCTAGTATTTGGTGTTACATAGCTAGCGGTATAATAAAGGTCAAGCAAGCTTGATTAATATTCAAAAGATAAACCAAGAGATGTACAGAGAAATAAACAGGGAACAATGATGCCTCTTTCTAATCTAAACCTTAGCATTCTTTTGATGGTAGTAATTTGTCTAATTCTCGTGTTGATATTTATTTTGCTCAGAAAGAATGCGTCTGCTATGCAATCAGAATCGCTGGCAGAACTAAGAGGCCAGCTATCGCAAATGGTACAAGCTTCAAACCAGCAGCAACAAACTCTTGCAAGTCAGATATCAGATCATTCTTCTAGAATGGAGCAAACGCTATCTGGGTTTCGCCAACAACTTGGCCAGTCACTTCAGCAACAGACACAATCTACACATGATAATCTTACTAAATTATCAGAGAGATTGGCAGTGATAGATACAGCGAACAATCAGATATCAGAGCTAACAGGTCAAGTCACACAGCTTCATAATATCCTTGCAAATAAAACAGAGCGTGGTGCATTCGGGGAAGTGCAGTTAGAAAATCTGATTAAAACGGTTTTGCCGCCCAATGCATATGCTTTTCAAGTTACACTTCCGAATCAAAAGAGGGCAGATTGTGTTTTAAAACTGCCAAATCCGCCTGGTGATATTGTTATAGATTCAAAATTTCCTCTTGAAGCATGGCATAGTTTGCAGAATGCTGAAACAAAAGCCGAACAACAAGCCGCTAGAAAACAGCTTGCTATTGCTGTCAGGGGACATGTGAAAGATATTCAGGAAAAATATATTGTTGCAGGAACTACAGCTGAATCTGCCTGTTTGTTTCTACCGTCAGAAGCGGTCTATGCTGAACTACACGCCAATATGCCAGATGTAATCGAGGCCTCCTACAAGGCAAGGGTTTGGATTGTTTCGCCCACTACGATGATGGCAACGCTTAATACTGTAAGGGCTGTATTGCGGGATGCAAGAATGCGGGAGCAAACCGCGATTATTCAGGCAGAAATGCTTAAACTACTGGAAGATGTATCAAGACTAGATACCCGTGTAGATAATTTAAATAGGCACTTCTCGCAGGCTCAAAAAGATATCACGGAAATTCAGACATCTACGACACGAATAACAAATAGAAGCCATAAAATAACAGAGTTAGATGTATCTGATGATGAGCATATATCTGTGATTGAAACCGAAGTGAAACCAGCACCTACATTATCGCAGGCAACAGACACGCCTTCTTAAACGATTAAAAAGCCGCTATCCTAAAGGTGTTCTAGCTTTCATCGCAAGGGCAAGGGTGCCATCATCTAGGTAGTTCAACTCCCCCCCGACAGGAACACCATGAGCAAGTCTTGAAATCGTAACTGAAAGCTCTTCAAGTCGTTCTGCAATGTAGTGCGCTGTTGTCTGGCCCTCGACAGTCGCAGAAGTTGCAAGAATTATCTCGCAAGCATTGTACAAAGCAGATATAGATGTAACATAGCTTATAAGTTTTTCTATTCCAAGCTCAGTTGGACCTCGTCCATCCATGATATTTAAATTACCGCCTAAAACGAAATATTTGCCCTGAAAAACACCAGCTCTTTCCATTGCCCATAAATCAGATACATCTTCAACAACACATAATCGGGTTTTGTCTCTACGTGGGTCGTTACAGATCAAACATTTATCCAATTCTGTTAGATTATTGCATTGCACACAGGGTTTATAATAATGGGCAACATCATAAAGCGCTCTGGCCAGAGGAAGCATATCGCGCTCTTTGTTTTTAATAAGCGCAAGCGCAGCTCTCTGTGCAGACCGAGGCCCTAAGCCTGGCAATTTTCCAAGTCTTTTAATTAGATTTTGAAGGCTGTCATTAGACATATTAAAATGGAAGCTTCATGCCTGGAGGTAGTGGCAGGCCACCTGTAAGCTTGCTCATTTCTTGAGCTAATGCTTTATCTGCCTCATCTTTAGCATTATTCACCGCAAGCTGAATTAAATCTTCTAATGTCTCAATGTCTTCTGGGTCAACAATATCTTGTGTTATTGAAACAGATACAACTCTGCCCTTGCCCGTAACCGTAACAGATACAGCCCCGCCGCCAGATGTAGCAGAGAAGTGACGGCTTGCCATTTCTGTTTGCATCGCTTCCATCTGGGATTGCATTTCTTGAACTTTCTTCATCATTCCCCCCAGATTACGCATCATACATTTTCTCCTTTTTGTCTGAAAGTTCGGATTTATTTGAATGCTCTGGAAAAATATCTGGCTCTGGATTCTCTATCAAATCAGTTTCAGCTAACAGCGTTGAAGATAATGGCATTTCATTATCAATAGGTGTGATTACGTCTGTTACTTTAGCGCCTGGGAATATTTCTAGAACCTTTTTTGCTATAGGATGTTCAGCCGCCATAGATAGCTTCTCTTGTCTAGCTATCTCGTCCGTTTTCTGAAGTGTCGGCGAGCCGCTCTTATCACTGACGGAGACCATCCACTTCTGGTTTGTGCTGGAATTAAGAAATTGTGCAATTTTACCAGCAAGGTCTTTTAAGGCTCCGTTTACTAAATGTATTTCTAGATGACAGGCTTCTAGGCGAACCAGCTCAACATGGTTGCGTATATCTGAGGCGAGAATAAGAGCTCCTTCTCGTTCACAAAATTCAGCAATATCTCGCAAGTTTTTAAATGACGAGCTGCCCGTCTGGCTATTAGCATTAGAGATCGTGTCAGGGGTAATTATGGGTGATGTTGCAATAGGCGCTATCTTATCAGAGGGGCGCTCAGCACTTAATTCGTGAGTAAATGCTGTGATAGTGGCACCATTATTTACAGCCAAATCGTTAGGCCCTGAGGTTGTGCCTGATATATTATCTGTCTCTGAATTATTTTGTTGCGAATTATGTGAATTATTTGGCTTTGGGCTATCATCTATCGGTGATGGTGCGTCTGGAAGTTTGCTTAGAATTTCAGATGGCGTTGGCATAGCTGATGTATAGGAAAGCCTGATAATGAGCATTTGCGCACAAGCTTCTGGCCTTGGAGCGGATTTGATTTCTTGATGACCTTTTAGCAATATTTGCCAGCATCTTGCTAATCGAGGGATGCCGAATTTTGCAAGAATCGCTAGCTTTTCTTTTGCGGACTCGCTTATTTCTTCTATTAGTGAGTTGCTTGCAATAAGCGAAGCCTGATGTGTAAAATCCATCAAGTCAGATATGATTTGCTCTGGCTCAGCTCCTGAATCAACGGCATTTTTTAAGCTTGTTAAGGCTGTTTGAATATCACCATCTAGACAAGATTGTAGTAAATCCAGCAACCCATCTGCATTGGCATGACCAAGCATATTTTCAACAACAGATAGCTTGATATCATTTGATCCCAAGGCTGATGCTTGGTCGAGCAATGATAAAGAATCCCGAACAGAGCCTCCTGCTGCATAGGCAAGCAGACGAATTGCCTCTGGCTCTGTATTTATTTTCTCCGCCGCAGCAATTTTGGATAAATGGGTAATAAGTAAATCTAACGGAACCCGCCTTAAATCAAAGCGTTGACAGCGTGATAAAATAGTAACCGGCACTTTGCGAATTTCAGTTGTCGCAAAGATAAATTTAACGGCCTCTGGGGGTTCTTCAAGTGTTTTCAATAAAGCGTTGAACGCATTTTTTGAAAGCATATGCACTTCGTCAATAATATAGATTTTATAGCGTGCAGAAACAGGGCGATACACACTGCCATCTATAATTTCACGAATATCATCCACGCCCGTATGCGAGGCCGCATCCATTTCCAAAATATCAACATGTTGACCTAATTGGATCGACTTACATGGCTCACACTGATTACAAGGGTGCATGGTTGCATTTGAAGTGCCGTCAAGACCAATACAGTTTAACCCTTTTGCCAATATTCTAGCAGTTGATGTTTTTCCAACGCCCCGCACCCCAGTTAGAATAAATGCATGGGCAATCCTGTTTAAAGCAATTGCGTTGGTAAGGGTGCGCACTAATGCATCCTGTCCTATGAGCGAATCAAAGTTATCTGGACGATATTTACGCGCTAGCACTTGATATGGGGTAGCGTTTTTGTGTTCCATAAACGTTCACTCTTAGTAACAGTAACTCTTTAAATAATATCTATTTATCTAGCGCTCACTTTTTAAACCTGTGCAAGCGATTAAGGTACCCATTAGTTGGCTTCAACAACCTTGCTGCCAATAAAGCGAAGAGCTGGACGACCCAGTTAAGAACTACGCTGGCTGCTTCCTCTCGGACCTGACCTGGTGAGCAGAGCAAACCGTCCATCCAACCCTTCATAGCAGAATATGGAACATCGCATTACAACAAACAAGTCTTTTTAGAATAGCAGAAAAACTAATTTCTATTTAATTTTAGGCCTATCTAGGTTTATGTCTATGGGGGCTAGACGGATAACAGCCAAGAATATGCACCGCATCAGGTAGGCAATAGAATTTTAGCTCTTCTAATGCATGTTGCATATTTTTTTGCTCAATATGCCCTTCACAATCAATGTAAAACTGTGCTGCTTGCATCTGGTTGCCTGACATGTAAGATTCTATTTTTGTTAAATTAATCCCATTAGTAGCAAATCCGCCAAGTGCTTTATATAAAGCTGCTGGCACCGAACGAAGAGAGAAAACAAAAGTACAATGCGCAGGTTCCAAAGAGATTTCTGGCACCTGCATCTGTTTTTTCATCACTAAAAATCTGGTCGTATTGACGCTCATATCTGTTATCTCGTCCATTAAAACCTCAAGACCATAAATATCGGATGCGAGCTTTGATGCGATAGCGGCTTTAGTTGGTTCGCCCCACTTTGCAACATCACGCGCAGCGCCTGCCGTATCAGAATGAATAATAGGCGTTATTCCAAGCATCTCTAGTTTTTCGCGGCATTGTGCAAGGCCCTGCTCATGACTATGTGCTTCTTTAATATTGGATAATTTAGCCCCTTTAACGCCAAGTAACTGGTGATTCACAGGCTGGAAATGCTCTGAGACGATATGAAGCCCAGAATTTGGAAGCAATCGGTGAATATCAGCAACACGCCCTGCCGTAGAATTTTCAACCGGCACCATAGCAGCGTCACATTCGCCAACTTGCACGGCTCTTAACATTCCAGAAAAACTCTCATAAGCAACCGCTTTCCATTCAGGGCAGAATGCCTGACAGGCAAGATGGGAATAGGCCCCTGGAACACCTTGAAATGCTATTGTATGTATTGTGCTCATTACGTCCTCATTTATTACGTTCGCTGTCAAGCTTTTTGCGAACTTCTATCAAATCTTGCTCTGTATCAACTCCTGCTGCTGGCGCATCTACTTTTCCCGCACCAATTATCATTCCTAACTCTAACGCTCGCAACTGCTCAAGCTTCTCTGTTGTTTCCAAATTAGAAGGGGTTGTTTCAACAAATTGTTTTAATGCATCGCGTTGCCAGCCATATAGTCCAATATGGTGCCAGAATATATCACTGCCAAATGGAATAGGAGCGCGGCTAAAATAATGTACTCTACCAGTTGGAAAATCTGATTCAAGAAAATCTTCATTCCAGCTCATCACAGCTTTTACGACTTGCGCTGCATTTATTTCATGTTCTTCGCAAGGCGCCACTAATGTGCATAAATCAAATTCCTTCTGCGCTAACATATTAGCCAAAAGTGCAAGATAATTTGGCGGAATATCTGGTAAATCACCTTGTAAATTTACGACGCGTCGATATGTCTCATCTGGGTCAAATTCACACAAAGCGGCATAAATTCTATCAGTGCCAGATGGTAAATCGCTATCAGTCATAAGGGCAATTCCGCCTTCATTTTGAATCGCATTGACAATAGAAATACTATCACACGCAACCAAAACAGGGCCCAAACCCGCGGCTACAGCTTGTTTCCAGACATGGACAATCATGGGCTTTCCTGCGATCTCAGCCATAGGTTTGTTAGGCAAACGCAAAGATCCCATTCGAGCAGGAATTACCGTTATTATCGTATTATTATCAGTCATATTGTTTTTTTTCATAATTCGGTGCATCAGGCAAAAGAATTCAGCAAATGTCAACTCTCTAGGACTTGAGAGATAGGGTGGTTTAGGGTATCACAAAGTGTTAAATATGAAATGAATTTGCGTGGTTATTTTAAATAACTTTCGCTGTACGTTGAAATCGTCAAAATATAACCGTGATACTGGGGAATTTGCATGGATAATCTAAAGACAAATAAAATTCTAGCTGGATTTTTGCTAGCAGGTCTTTTGGCGATGGGCGGTGGCAAAATTGCTGAAATTTTGGTTCCGGATCATGAGTTAGATGAGAATGCTTATCCTGTTGAAATAAATCAAGTTGCTGATAGCGGACAAGCTACCACTCCTGTTAATCAAGGCCCTGAGCCTATCTTGGCACTGCTTGCTTCTGCAGATATTGAAGCTGGAATTAAGGTTGCAAAAAAATGCACAGCTTGTCATGAATTTGATGCAGATGGAAAGAATAAGACAGGTCCAATGCTGTGGAATATCGTAGATGCAAGCAAAGGAATGAAAGATGGGTTTAACTATTCTGATGCATTGGTTGGCATGGGCGGCGCTTGGGATTATGAAGCGCTCAATGCATTTTTATATAAGCCTAAGGCCTATATTAAGGGAACCAAGATGAACTTCGCGGGTTTGAAAAAACCTTCTGACAGAGCTAATATGATAGCCTACCTTAGAAGTCTTGCTGATACACCAGTGGCACTGCCTACCCAAGCTCAGATAGATGCTCAAGAAGCCGGTATTCAATAAAACCAATTTCTAGTTTTAGAGAAGTGGAAGAATTAGATCAAACGCCCACTTAATCAAACTGAATTAAACATACCCAAGCTAGCAGAATTTCTGGCGGGAGTTCCTGCATTAACAAGACCAATTGCCAAACAATATTTTCGCAGGATAGATAAATTTGATACTAAATCAGATGACTCTCCTGTTACGATTGCGGATAAGTTAATTGAGAAGAAATTAAGAGAAATACTCGAAACAGAATTTCCTACTCATGCTATTTATGGCGAGGAATATGGCGGTAGTCTCGGTAGGGGCGCCGGTTGGTGTATTGACCCAATTGATGGCACCAGAGCATTTATAGCAGGCAAGCCTATTTTTGGAACACTGGTTGCTTTTTGTAATAAGGGTTTTCCATTGCTAGGATTAATAGATATGCCATGCTTGGATGAGATGTATATAGGCTATTTTGGTGAGAGCCTGAAATATTCTTCTGCAACCTTAAACGGCACTGTAATATCGGCATCCAAGAAAATAGAATTATCGGAAGCTTTAATAGCAACTTCTTCTCCAGCGGCATTTACAGAATTAGGATTTGAGAAGTTCCAAATAATTTCAGAAAAATGCAAGGATACCTATTTTGGGGGTGATTGCCATAATTATGCGTTACTTGCTTCCGGTCATATTGATATTGTAATGGAACACAAGCTTGCCCCTTATGATATGATGGCGTTGGTGCCAATTTTGCTTGCATCTGGTGCTGTTGTAACAGACTGGTCTGGTCAGCCTATTAAAACACAGAATGTTGGCGAAATACTTGCCGCGTCAACAGCTGAGCTTCATACAAACGCGTTATCACTGCTAAAGGCATAATGCATTGGGACTAGCTGAATGACGCTGATTGCTTTTCATGATGGAATAGAGAATGCAAGTTTAGATACATGGCGTTATCATCTCACCAAATCTGACCCTCAAATCTCTGTAATTGCCTTGTCAGATAGTAAGGCAAATGATGCTGAAATTGCGCTTGTTTGGAATCCGCCTAATGGCAGATTAGCAGAATTAAAAAACTTAAAATTAATTTGCTCTTTGGGTCAGGGGGTAGACCATTTATGGAAAGACCAAAAACGCCCTCAATCTGTCCCTATCATAAGACTGGTAGACCCGCATATGTCACATGCTTTAAGCCAGTGGGTACTAGCGGTTCTACTTGATTTTCTTCGAGATGGTCCATTCTACCGTGAAAACAGACTAAAGCGTGAATTTAATAAATTACCACAAGCCAATACCATCGCAATGAAGGTTGCAATTTATGGTATTGGTGCTATCGGCTCTGTGGTAGCACAGAATTTACAAAGCTTGCAATTTGACGTGTCAGGTTGGGCGCAAACACCAAAAACCGAACGCCCTTTCAAACAGAAAATTGGAAAGCACGGGTTTGAGAGCCTGATCCACAGTAATTTTATTCATATTTGCTTGCTACCACTAACTAAAAATACAAAAGGTTTGTTTTCTCAAGATGTATTTAATGAAATGCCAAAAGGTTCTTATTTTATAAATGCTGGTAGAGGGGAGCAGGTAGATGAGAGGGCGCTTTTGCAAGCAGTTCGCTCAGGACACCTCTCAGGCGCAGCGCTGGATGTGTTTTGTGAAGAGCCTCTGCCAGTATCACACCCATTTTGGAATGAGCCAAAAATATCAATCTGGCCTCATATAGCTGCCCAAACTGATCCAGCAACGACCTTCGAGCAGATTGCAAGGGCAATTTACGCTGTAAAATCAGGACTTGCTCCCAAAAATCTGGTGGATCCCAATCGTCAATATTGATTTTGGCAATATGAGCCTTGGCGTCTATCAATAGATAGCTATACAAAAAGCAAAATTTTGTGTCAAATTGCATTAGAATTATATTTATTTGCCTGTAAAATTGCGTAACATATTAATAATATTGTTATTTATAAAATAGTGAGGATACATCATGGCGCTTTCTGACAGAATTCCCTATCAAGCCATCATAGACAGGCCTAAATTAAAATTGCCAAATGGCAAAAGAATGGCAGTTTGGGTTTGCGTAAATATAGAAGAATGGCGAATAGAAGGACCAATGCCTCGCACGGTTTTATCACCGCCAATGGGACAGCCATTATTGCCAGATGTCCCTAATTGGTCTTGGCATGAATATGGAATGCGTGCTGGTGTATGGCGCCAATTTAAAGCGCTGACAGATAGAAACATCAGAGCAACTGTCGCGATAAACGGAAATGTATGTAATTCCTATCCGCGTGTTGCGGGGTTTGCCAAGGAAATGGGCTGGGAATTCATGGGGCATGGTTTCTTGCAAGGCCCAACACACCGACTTACCTATCAGAAGGAAACAATCCAGCGAGCTGTAGATTCTATTGCCGAATTTGTGGGTGAGCCGCCTCGCTCATGGGAAAGCCCTGGCTTGACAGAAACAGAGGAAACACTAGACTTTTTGCGGGCTGCTGGGATTGAGTATGTTGCAGATTGGGTTATTGATGATTTGCCGCAAGAAATTTCAACCCCGTTTGGAACTATTACAACGGTTCCCTATTCTGTTGAGACAAATGACATCACCATCTATGCATTACAACAACATAAATCAGATGAATTTTTAAATAGAGGCATGGGTCAATTTGACAGGCTATACGAAGAAGCAGCCGATAATGCTCGGATAATGGTTATTTCTGTGCACCCCTATATTACAGGCGTCCCTCATAGAATAAAATATTTAGAAGCATTATTGGATTATGTAATGGATCATGATGAAGCGGTATTTATGACAGCTTCAGAAATTGGTGACTGGTATAGTAATGAAATGGCTAACCTTAAGCCATAAATGTCAATGCGTATCTACGATAATCAGACTAACTAAAATACAAATCAGCTACGAATTAGTCTGCTAAAAAGAACCGGTCAGGGGATAATGATATATCAGGCAAGTTAATGTCTGATATATCGTAAACCCTAAAGGCTTTTATCGTCATTGATATGAATGTATAATATCCGCATATTGCCGTTAAATCAATAACGCCGGTTGTACTGATTTGTGCGACCGCATTCTCATAGGTTTTATCCGTTACTACCTTATCTCTATGTAATTCTGCACAATAATCGAATACTGCCTGCATCAAAGGGTCACTGAATTTTGGTATTTTTGCATAGGAAATAGAGGTGATGATATCCTCTGATATTCCAGCTCTTCGAGCAGATGGAACATGATGCACCCATTCAAATTGAGCAGACCAATAACGAGCTGCAACCAGAATAGCTAATTCTGATAAATGTGGCGGAAGACTGCTGTCAAAACGCGCATATTGACCAAGTGCTTGAGCGTTTTCTGCTAGTTCTGGATTGCGCATCCAAATCCGTAACGGGCCTGCAACGCGCCCTCGTGGCCCATTTTCAATAGCCTTGTAAACTTCTGCCTGTTTCTCAGTAAAAGTATTTGGATCAAGGTCAGGTAATCTTGGCTGTTTCATGTCAGAAAATGCTATTTTTAAGTTGCATAAGGATTGGCAATAGTATCGATTTTGCCTTTAAAGAATATCAGAGCATCAGAATCAGATTGATTAAAATCCAACACCTCGCCTACAAGAATAATATGGTCGCCCCCTTCGTAAAGCGCCCATTTTTTGCAACAGAAATGGGCAATATTACCGTCGATTATCGGCATACCGTTTGCGTTCTCGGTGTAAGTAACATTTTCAAATTTATCTTCAATCGGCTTTGCAAATTGCCAAGCTATGCTTTCTTGCTCTGCGCAAAGCACATTAACCACAAAATGATCACTAGCCTCAAATAAAGGCCTGCTAGCCTGCTCTTTTCCAATAGAAAAAAGACATAAAGGAGGATCAAGACTAAGCGAGGAGAACGAGCTTACAGTGATGCCAGTCGGTTTATTATCTGAATCTTTAAGTGTGACGATGGTTACACCTGAGGGAAAACAACCAAAGGCATTTCGTAATAGTTTAGTATCAAATTGTGTCATTCGGAGCTCTTTTACTTAGTGCTAAGTTAACCGTCATTACATCCTACAAGTAATATGTCAGAAGACAGTAAATTCTTCAATTATCAATAATTTGTATTAGTTGTATTAAACGTTTTTGAGAGGCTTATCAATCACGTTACGAGCTAAAAGTAATATTCATTAGAGTTAATTTATCTGATTTTATCTCTCAACCTATGAAACTATTGGCTTATTTTTATCTTTATGTTTCCAATTTGGGTAACTAATCAGTATTATTCTTTCAGTTGTTCAACAGGGAGTTATACAATGATTCTTGGGTTAATAGGCGTTGGTAAAATGGGACGCGCAATTTGTGAGCGTCTAATAGAAACAGGGAACGAGCTTGTAGTGTGGAATCGTTCCCCTGAAAAAATAGGTGATTTAGAAGGTGTTACAATAGCAGCAACACCTGCAGAGGTAGCATCTTCGGTAGAAATTATAATTTCTGTTTTAGCAAATGATAATGCAACTCAGTCTGCTTATTTTGATGATGGCGGATTAACAACCATTTCGCTTAATGGAAAGCTGATTATTGAGATATGTACCTCGTCTCCTGAACGTGCGGTTGAACTTGAGAAAGCAGTTCAAGATAAGGGTGGGCAATTTATCGAATCTCCAGTTGGAGGAACCGTAAAGCCAGCAAAAGAGGGCAGTTTGCTTGCGCTAGTTGCTGGGGATAAGGCCGCGTTTGAAAGAGCAAAGCCAATTTTAGAGCAAATGACGAGAAGAATTGAATATCTAGGCAAGACCGGTGCGGCAGCTGCTATGAAACTGGCCATAAATTTGCCCTTGATGGTTTATTGGGGCGCTCTTGGGGAAGCGGTTGCAATGGCAACAAGCAAAGATATTAGTGCAGAACAGGCAATGAGTATATTAGTGGATAGCTCGGGTGCTATTGGGGCAGCAAAAGTCAGATGCCAGCCGATATTAGAGATGATGAAGGAGGGTCACTCATCAGCTTCCAATTTTACAATGTTTAATGCCATTAAAGATATGAAATTAATGGTTGGTGCTGCTCAATCAATGGGAATCGAAAGCCCGATTATTGATGCAGCACGGAAAACTGCTGAAGATGCAGCAGAAGATGGTTGGGCAGCACATGATGCCTCATTACTAGCTGCCTGGCGCAGTAGCAAATCGTAAGAAAGGAAATTAAATGTTACCAGTAGCACTTGTTGGATTTGGGTGGTGGGGTCGTACCATTGCCTCTAGATTAAAAGAAAATAGTCTTTTTGAGTTGGTTTGCGTTGTTGAACCAAATGCAGATGCGCATAGCGATATAATTGAGATGGGTCTTACGCCAATTTTAGATTTCAACGAAGCCGTCAAAATGGAAAATGTGCGTGCCCTTATTCTAACATCACCAAATGATTTGCATGATCAGCAAATTGCCCAATCTGTTGCTGAGGGAAAACATGTTTTCTGTGAAAAACCGCTTTCACTTACTTTCGAAGGGGCTAGCAATAGTGTGAAGGCTTGTGAGGAGGCTGGGCTGGTATTGGGAATAGGCCATGAGCGAAGATTTGAGCCAGCAGTAATGGAAATCAAGCGTCTTTTGGATGAAAATGCCTTTGGTAACATAATGCATGCTGAATTGGCCTTTAGTCATGATAAGCTCATTAACCTTCCGGCGGGAAGTTGGAGAACATCAAAGACATTTGCACCAGCGGCAGGTATGACCCAGATGGGTATTCATCTAACTGATATTCTGATTTGGTATTTTGGTAAGGTTAAGTCTGTTTACGCTAATACTTCGAGCCGTTCTCTTGGCTGGGAGACAGGTGATGTTGTTGTTGTTCAGCTGTTATTTGAAGCAGGTATGACCGCAAATATTCAGGCTATCCTTCATACACCTCATTTCCTTCGCACTCATATTTTTGGCTCTGAGATGTGGGCGGAGGTAAGAAACAGCACGCACCCTGATGAGACGACAGGTGTTGCTGATTTGCAAGTTTACCGTTCTCTGGAAGATACGAAAACAACACGTTATGATTGGGCAGATTCAGTCTCTGCAAATCTTGAAAATTGGCGTTCCGCTATTGTTGATGGCACAGAATACCTCAATAAAAATTTCGAGATGATGCATAATATTGAGGTTTTAAACGCAATTATTAAATCTGCTGAAGATGGAGAAGTTGTAAGGCTATCTTAAATAGAATTAGCAAAAAACTGATAAATTTGTTTCATGCCAATTATCAGCATTAGCAGAAATAAAAGTTTTTTAAATAATTCTGAGTGAATATAGGGGCGTAGTAGGGAGCCTAGTTTAAACCCTACTACGCTAAATAACACGCCAAATAGACTTAGCATTACAGTGCTTGAATTAAGAAAATTATTGTTTATCAAGCCGATACTTAGGCCTAGCCCTCCGACTAAAAATATGTATCCTACAGCACCAACGAATTCATCTCTGGATATATCTAGTGAAGCAAAATAAATTATAGCTGTGGACTGAATTCCCGTCATTCCGCTTAATAATCCTGAACTTGCCCCTGCTATTATTTGCCAGGACGAGTGTGTTGTAATTGGAAGCGTAAAATTAAACAAACTATAAATAGCAAATAAAGCAAGCGCAAAACCAATTATAGCTGTAATTAAATCCACAGATATTTGTGTAAGTATCTGGCTTGATAGAAAACTCGCAAGTAGCATGAATAGCGCCATATACCTGTATTTTATAATTATGTGCCTCCATTCTTTCTCTGAAAAAAGCTGCTGAATATTTGTCACTACAATAGGAAGTGCAATAACGGTTATAGCTGAAATGGGTGTAATAAATAATGGAAGGATTGCCATGGCAACAACAGGAAACCCAATGCCAAAAACTCCCTTGACGCTGCCTGAAAGCACTAGGGCGAGCATTATAGAAGCTATCATAAGAAAGCTATATGGTTCAAAAGTCATTAAACCAATTTTTGCTTATAAACTTCATAAACCGCACCTGTATCATATGTAATAGGCACACTCTTTTTAGCGACATCATATAATTTCTGGGTAACATCAAAAAGTGGAGTTGAACATTTGTTGCTTTTTATATCCTCACTGATGACTGATATATCTTTATAAGCAATTGTCATATTTGCTGTAGCTGGTTCATAAGCATCGTCTATCATTAGTGGCATACGCAAATCGGACATTTTTGACTGACCAGCTCCATTGGATAGTAATTCAAATATCATTTTGGGATCTAACCCAAGAGTTATTCCGTAATTAAGGCTTTCTGCAGCAGCGCAATTATGAACATACACAGCATGATTTGCCACAAATTTCAGTTTGGAGCCATTTCCGAAAGGTCCGGCATAAATGACTGACTTTGTAAAATGTTCTAATAGCGGGCTTATTCTGGTAAATGCCTCTTCTGAACCACTGGCCATCATCACAAGATCAGCCACCGCTGCTTGCGCGCCAGTTCCGCTAACAGGGCAATCCAGTAGGATGGCGCCACAGCTGTCTAACCTCTTTTTTGCCGCCTGTTTTGTTTCGAGAGTGAAAGTTCCGGTTTCCAAAACAACTTGTCCTGGTTTTAAAACGCCACCTAGTTTTTCAGCCGCATCTGCAAGAATTTCAATATTTGCTAAGGATAAGATTACGAGCTCACACTCAGCAAGCCAGTTGCCATAGGTAGTCTGAGGCGTGCCGCCTGCCTTGCTTAGCATTTCTTGTGCGGCTGGATCTGGGTCAAAACCAGATACCGAAATGCCCCCTGCCAATAAGTTCCGAGCATACGCCCCGCCCATTGCCCCAAGTCCGATAATTCCCACGCTCATGATAACTCCGTTTTTGTTATTACTGTTAACCTAGCAATTTTTTTCATTACTTAAATTGGTATTATTATTATTATGTTCACATTTATCGATAATTGGCTAGAGTATTTATAGTAAATAACTAGAAGGAAGGAGCGTTATGAAGCTCGCAACTGTAAATGATAATGGTAACATAAAAGCAGGCATGATTATCGGCGATGAGTTTGTTTGTTGTGTTGAAGGAGAGGGGGCCGATATGGCTGTCCTATCAATTATACGTAGTGGCGATGTGGCATCTTGGGATGCGGTTATCGACACTGCCGAGAGAAGAGATTTAGCGGATGTTCAGATACTGGCTCCGATACCTCATCTAATCAGAGATATGGTATGTGTTGGCAAAAATTACTATGCGCATGCCAAAGAGTTTTTTGATTCAGGTTTTGATGCAACTCAGAAAGAAACAATTCCATCTGAGCCTATAATTTTCACCAAAGCGATGACGTCACTAATCGGTCCATATGATGCCATTGATGCCTCAATTGATCCAACTGGTTCTGTTGATTATGAGGGCGAGCTTGGTGTGATAATTAGCAAAACAGCGCGGCGCGTTGCCAAAGCTGATTGGCAGGATTACGTATTTGGGTATGTTATTATCAATGATGTTACTTCTCGGGAGTTGCAGAAAAAACATAATCAATGGACGATTGGAAAAGGCTTGGATACGTTCGGACCAATGGGTCCTTATATTGTGACCAAGGATGAAATAGATGATTTGTCATCTATGCAAATTCAAACGCTTGTGAATAATGAAGTTCGCCAACAAGCAGAGGTTCGTGATCTCATATTTGACATACCAACTTTAATTGAAACTCTTACCCTAACAGGAACGCTTCTTGCAGGAGATGTAATTGCAACTGGAACACCTGTTGGTGTCGGCATAGGTTTTAACCCCCCGAAGTTTCTCAAATCTGGAGATGTTGTTACAATCAATGTGACAGGATTGGGGTCACTTACTAATCCTGTTATTTAATCAATTTAAAGTAGACGTTCCTTTACGCACAAAAAGGGCGCTTGAGAAAACTCAAGCGCCCTCATTATATCAATAAATATAGATTAGCCGTTTTTAGCCATCCATGCATCAGCTGCTGCTTCAACTGCCGCACGGTCGAAGTTGTTTGCACAGCCTTCAAATACGTGTGAAAGATAGTCGTTGGTATCATAATCTGCGTCAACAGCACCGATCATCTTCATGTCATTGTTAACTGTTAGCCACGCTGACTCAGCTACCAAGCCATATGATGTGTCACCTTCTGGTGGTAACTGAAGTTTTGCCACAGCTGCTAGGTAAGAATTACCAACTGATTCAACTTCCCACTGTGCTGGCGAACCATCAGGTGCTTTTGACATTGCGGCAATAATATCTAGGTTATAGTTACCAACGTGAACACCCATTGAGTATGCTCTCAGGAAACGACAATATTTGTCATAGTTATCCATCATTGTTGCACCGTTAACAGCATATGTGTTTGCAGGAGCAACTTTTGCAGATGGAGGTGTGATATCTCGAACAATAACACCTTTAGTAGCTAGAGCAGCCAAGTCAGAGATTGACCCTGCGAATGCGGCAGCTGTTCCTTTTAGGAACACGTTTGCCAATGTAGGACCCGCGTCACCAACAACAACTGTGCTAATACCATCAGTATCTGAACCAGCATGTGCCATTGCAACTTTTAGAGAAGCAAGGTCACGGTCTGATGCAAGACCAACAGTCTTACCCTTAAGCTCTGTAACACTTTGAAGTGGGCTATCATCATTCACATAAACACCTTCTGGTGCTGAGCTATGAACTGAGTATACAGTTTTTAGTCCCATTTCAGCTGCCGCACCTTGGAAAACCTGTGGTCCGTCAAGCATTGCAAAGTCAGCTTGTCCATTTAATAGGAAAGCCTGATATGGAACAGTTGTATCACCATCAAGATATGTTGGGTCAATGCCTTGCTCCTCATAAAATCCTAGCTGCGCACTAATATGTGAAGGCCAGAAAATCATTGATGGATATGAAGGTTGGATGATTGTGATTTTATCCAAATGCCCGCCAGCCATAGCTGACATTGGCGATATTACGGCAACTGCTAATGCGGTCGCTAATAGTTTTTTAAGCATATTTCTCTCCCTTACGCTCATTTAAATACCCTAAATTAGGGCCTTCCCGTTTTATGCCTATCCATTGACCATTAGTTTACGTTGCTTCTTTTTGGATGCCCGCTCGAGACCTTTGGCATCACGCCAAAACACGATACGTCTGTCCATCACTTCTGCAACAGTGAAAACTAATAGTCCCATGATAGCCATCGTAACTAATGAAGCGAATGAGCCAGCCATATCTAGCCTAAACGCAAATCGCTGCATTAGAATTCCTACCCCTTCAGTCGCTGATCCAAACTGAGCTACAATCGTGCCAAGCAACGCTGTTGTAATAGCAAGTTTTGTCCCAGCAAAAATTTCAGGTAATGCATTTGGAAGCTGTTGCTTCCAGAAATATTGTGATTGAGATGCTCCAATTGTCTGAAACAACTCAATCGCCTCGTCGTTCTTCTTTAATAACCCAGTCAATGTGTTTATAAATGGTGGGAAGAAACAGACCAATGTCGCCAAGGCAATCTTTGATTCCCAGCCAAATCCAAACCAAGCTATGATTAGAGGCAGAACCGCGATACCAGGTGTCACATTAAATACAACAGCATAAGGAGCTACATACCGCCTGAAAGTCTCGTTAAATGCTGCTAATACAGCTAGCGTATTGCCAATTACCATTCCGTAGCAAAAACCGATAGCCATTTGTGCAAGAGTTGCATAAAAATGCCAGTAAATCGTTCCTTGTTCAATCACCTCAACTTTAACGAAGAGACTATATAACTTTGCGCCAATTTTTGATGGGCGAGGCAGGAATAACTCATTTAGTCCGCCATATCTTGCATAGGCTTCCCACAATGCGAGCACAATAATAAAACTAAGTGAGTATTTTAAAAATGATATCAAAAAGCTTACCAGTTTCATTACACAATCCCTGCTTTCTTGCGTCTTTTTTCACTCTCTTTTAAAAGAAGATAGTCATTTTTCCAAAAAATAAGACGATAGTCGAAATAATCCATTATTTTGAATAATATAAAGCCAAATATCGTAACGGATAGTAATCCTGCAAATGCGTAATCCATCGTAATCATAATAACATATTGCGCAATCAAAACGCCCATTCCCTCACTTGCTTGAATAAATTCAGCAACAAGTGCGCCTCCAAATGCAGAAGCGGTTGCAAGTTTCCAACCAGCTGATATTAATTCCATAGCAGACGCAAATCTTAACTTCCAAAATGTCTGAAACCGTGATGCACCAAGAGAGCGAAACATCTCTTCGGCTTCTTCATCAATTTCCATTAATCCCTGAAACGTATTCACAAATGGTCCAAAGAACGCAACTAATGCAGCAAGTGCAACCGCTGACCATAATCCGAACCCTAAAAGAGCGACAAAGATGGGGCCAACAGCAATTCTAGGTGTCGCTTCCAATAGAATAATCCAAGGCTTTATGTATTTTCTGAAGGTAAGGCTAAGCGTTGCTGCTATCGCTAAACCCATCCCTATTGCAGTACCAATACTTGCGCCTAATAAAGCTTTTTGAAAAGTGGATATCAGATGTTTCCATACTGTTTTGTCGATAATGAAAATATCAAGCATCGCAAGAACAATGTTAGTTGGTCGTGGTGCAATCATATCTGCTTGAATTTGGTCCTCAAACCCGTAGAGATTTGTCATCTCCCAAATTACAATAAGCACGGCAAATATGAGCAAATGGAATGGTAGTGTCTTAAATAAGCTAATATTTTTGGTTTGTTGGCTTGTTGAATAGGACATCTAATCAATGGCTCCCCAACGTATCTCTCACTTGCTCTATAATTATATTAAATTCACGACTGGTCTGAATAGATATATCTCTAGGACGTTCGAATTTAACTTCGATAATCTCTGCTATTTTTCCGGGGCGTGGTGTCATAACCATTACTCTGTCCGCAAGGTAAATTGCTTCTTGAATATTGTGTGTAACAAACAATGTCGTTGCTTTTAGCTCACCCACAATACGCATTAACTCAACGTTCAAGCGCTCTCTTGTGAATTCGTCAAGAGCACCGAATGGTTCATCCATCAGCATAATATCAGCGCCTGTTTGAATAAGCCTTGCGAGTGCCACGCGTTGCTGCATCCCCCCAGAAAGTTGTTTTGGAAAATGAAATTCGAATCCCTTCAATCCAACAAGCTCAAGGGATGCCATCGCTTTATCTTTGTCTTCTTGAGTAATTCGGTGCTTCATTTCAGATGGCAATAGAACATTTTCTATCGCTGTACGCCAATCGAGTAGCACTGCTTTCTGAAACATCATACCAATGTCAGTTCGTGGCTTAGTCACTAAATCATCGTTAACTTTAACGTCACCAGACGTTTTTTCAATTAATCCTGCCACTAGGCGCAATAATGTGGATTTACCACAACCACTAGGTCCTACGAGTGAAATAAATTCACCAGCCTGGATATCAAAATTGGCACCTTCGAGTGCTGTAACAGTCTCTCCAAAAACTTTTGTTACATTTTTTCCTTCAATAACAGTTTGACCAAATCGTGACAGGTCTTCCGCCTTTTTAGCAGTCGCAACCATATTTTCCCCCATGGTGACTATTCAAAGTGATATCACTAAGATTATCGATAATAACCTTAGCATCCCCTTCCTGTAGATCAACAAGAAAATATTCTATTTGTTAAAAAATATTTCAGCTGCAACGTTTTTTTTCATCCTGCAATAAATAGGCTAAAATAAACAGGTTGAAATGTAGGGGCTGAAATAAAAAGATGAAGTTCTGACATGTTGCTGATATAAGAAAACACAGTAAAACACTAGTTTATCTTTGCATTTTTTAGGATTTTCTAGCCTTCAAAACAATTTATCTGAAAAAAAGCAGCTATGTACCCATCTTCTCCTTATTCACCTAATGCCCTTATCAATCTTCTGGCCACTCACCTAGATGATTCTCCAGATGCTACGCTCATTCGTTTTACTAATGGTGATGTGCCCATCACTAGAGCGGCATTTTTTGCTACCTGCGAGCGCTATTGTGCGTTTTTTCAAAATTTAGGATTAACGGCAGGGGACAGGATAGTTGTTCAAACACCAAAATCGCCAGACAGCTTGTGTTTATATGTAGCCGCGGTCATGGCAGGAGGGATCTATATCCCTCTAAACCCTGATTTTACAGATACAGAAGTATCTTATTATTTAAATGATTCTAAGCCCACCATTTTTATCTGCATGCTTGATAGAATGGAAACATTATTCCAAATAGCACGCGAATCAAATGTTCCGCATATATATAGTTTGGGTGCTGATAAATCTGGTTCATTCTATGAAGACATAAATTCGCAGAATGTTGCATTTACTTCTGTTGCGGCGCGGCAGGAAAAAGATATAGCAGCTATTTTATATACATCTGGCACAACAGGAAGGCCAAAAGGCGCAATGATACCTCACCGTGCATTAGGCTCAAACGCATTAACGTTATGCAGCCAGTGGAAGTTTAGTGCGCAGGATGTGTTAATACATGCCCTACCTGTTTTTCATACTCACGGGCTGTTTGTGGCTACTAATGTTGCATTGGTAAGTGGCGCTGAAATGCTGTTTATGGATAAATTTGATACAGAAAAAGTTATCCAGGCAATGCCATCAGCTACCTCGCTAATGGGCGTTCCTACATTTTATACACGCTTGCTTCAGCATCCTGATTTATCTTCAGCGGCTCAGAATATGCGTTTATTTGTGTCTGGTTCCGCGCCCTTATTGGCGCAAACACATGAAGAATGGACCCAGAAAACAGGTCATGCGATTCTGGAACGCTACGGCATGACAGAGGCGAATATGATTACCTCAAACCCCTATGATGGATCAAGAAAGGCCGGCACAGTCGGTATGCCGCTTGACGGTATTACGGTGCGTATAACCTCAGAAGAGACGATGGAGGAAGTTGCTCAAGGTGAGGTTGGAAGTCTTGAGATGAAGGGTCCTAACTTATTTACAGGCTATTGGCAGAATCCCGAAAAAACAGCAGCAGAATTTCGCTCTGATGGATATTTCATATCAGGGGATCTTGCTTGTCGTGATGAGGATGGCTATATCTCCATCGTTGGCAGAGCAAAGGATTTAATCATTTCTGGGGGATTTAATATCTACCCTAAAGAGATTGAAACAGTTTTGGACGAGCTGACAGAGGTGAGTGAGAGTGCCGTTGTCGGTGTTCCTCATGCAGATTTTGGAGAGGCCGTTATTGCGGTTATTGTACCCCAACAAGATGCCGAGCTGTCACAAACAGATGTGGTAAATTACGTATCTAGCCAGCTTGTGAATTATAAACGCCCAAAACATGTGGCGTTCGTGTCATCACTGCCAAGAAATAGTATGGGCAAAGTCCAGAAAAACTTATTGAGAGATAAGTTCAAGACTTTATTTGAAAGCGATTAAATAGCATCTTTTGGAGCTCTTGTATCCAAATATGCAATTACAGTGGCAGAGAGTGTTATCATCGCGCCGCCCAGTATCACGTAAATATCAAACCTATCACCAAATAGATAAATGCCCATAATACTTGCCCAGACAAGTTGCAAATACGTGACAGGTTGGCTAATCGTCATTGGCGTAAGGCGGAAAGATTGTGTCATCGCATAATGTCCAGTTGTTGCTAAAATAGCTACTAACCCAAGACAAATAACATCAAAAAGTTCTGGGGTCTGCCATACTACCAGCACCATTGGTATTTGAGCCATAGATACGAATAAGCTTAGCATACCGACAATAACCAGTGAGCTTTCTTTGAAAGAAAGGCGTTTTGCCATCAGGTAGGAGGCTGCAAATATTGGGGAGGCAAGCAATTGTGCCAATTGTCCAAGAGAGACTTGCTGAAAACCAGGTCTAATAATGACCATCGCGCCTATAAATCCAATAACAAGTGCTATTAGGTGGTATGGCTTTAAACGCTCGCCAAAAAACAAGGCTGCCCCGATTGTAACATATAAAGGAATTGAATATCCAATCGCGGTGACTTCGGCAATTGGAATATGAATGGTTGCATAAAACCATAAAATCACTGCTATACTATGAATAGCCCCGCGCAAAATAAAGAATCGTAGACTTTTTCGCTTCGTCTTTACGGCATCTGATGTTTGGTTTTTTGTATCTATTAATAATCGCCGCATAACAGGCAGCCAGAAAGGTGCCAGCATGATTGCACCTGACAAATAACGAATAAATGCAGCTTGTGTTGCTGGCATATCCGTTCCGATATAGCGAACAACCGTCAGTGTTGCCGAAAAACAAATGGTTGTTAATACCATCCATAATACGCCAATGAATATATTAGAATTCATTGCAGATAGTTCTAGTCATTCAGCGTGCTAAAAACAAAACCAGACGTCAAGCTAAACGAGAAAGTCAAAATCCACCCCTTCATCTGCTTGCAAGACATGTTCCATATATACTTTATGGTAGCCCCTTTTGGCGATAAATCTGCTAAGATCAAGAGATTCTCGGCGGCTAGCAAGTTCACTATCTTCAACATGCAGATGCAGGCTTCTTGAATTTACATCAAGGCTTATCTTATCGCCGGTTTGGACAAGCGCCAGCGGGCCACCATCTGCTGCTTCTGGGCAAACATGAAGTATGATAGTACCAGATGCTGTGCCACTCATACGCCCATCCGAAATCCGAACCATGTCTTTGACACCTTGTCGTGCGAGCTTTTTTGGAATTGGAATTAAGCCTGCCTCTGGCATTCCAGGGGCTCCTTTGGGTCCAATATATCTCAATACCAAGATATCCTCTTTATAAACATCTAGCTCTTCGCTATCTATTCTGTTCGCTAAATCTTCAAGCCCATCAAACACAACCGCTCGCCCTGAGTGAGTAAGAAGACTTTCACTTGCAGCAGATTGTTTTATAATGGCTGTATTTGGAGCAAGATTGCCTTTAAGAACGGCCATACCGCCTTCGCGGTAAATAGGGTCTGCTGCTGATTTAACAATATTTTGTTGCCATGAAAACTCAGTCTCCTCGATTGTCTGCCCCAGTGTTTTTCCAGTAACGGTGTAGACATCTAGATGCAGCTTATCTTTTAATTCCAGAAGAATTCGCGGAAGACCACCTGCTTTATATAAATCTTCCATATACCCTTCACCTGAAGGCTTTAAATCAACAATAACAGGTATGGTTCGCGAAAGCGCATCAAATGATTCCATATCCAGCTTTATACCCATACGCCCTGCAATTGCTGCAAGATGAATAAGGGCATTAGTAGATCCCCCGATCGCAAGAAGTACCATTAAGGCATTTTCAAATGATTTTGCGGTAAGGATACTGCTTGGCCTGCGTTTGTTTATTGCGATATCAACCGCTATTTGACCTGTTTTTTCAGAGATTCTGCGCCTCTCAGAAGATACCGCAGGAGCGCAGGACGAATCAGGTGGCATCATTCCAAGTGTTTCAGCAATCATCGCCATGGTGCTAGCTGTTCCCATCACACCGCAGGTGCCAACCGTTGGTACAAGCTGATTATTGGCCTCATTAATTTCTGCTTCGTCGATTTCATCTGCTCTAAATTTAGCCCATAATCTGCGGCAGTCTGTGCATGCGCCTACGCGCTCGCCCCTATGAGAGCCTGTTAACATCGGACCAGTTACAAGCTGGATTACAGGCATATCAACGCTTAAAGCCCCCATTAATTGCGCAGGAACCGTTTTATCACAACCACCAATAAGCACACATGAATCCATAGGCTGTGCTCTAATCATCTCCTCTGTATCCATTGCCATAAGGTTGCGAAGATACATTGACGTTGGATAAGAAAACGCTTCATGAACAGAAATTGTGGGGAATTCAAGAGGTATAGCCCCTTTTGCCAAAATGCCAGATCTTACGCTTTGAATTAAATCAGGCACATTTCCATGACAGGAATTATAATCGCTGAAGGTGTTGATGATACCAACAATTGGTTTATCCAGCATTTCATCAGAATAGCCCAACCCTTTGATAAATGATTTGCGCAGAAATGTGGAAAAACCAAGATCTCCGTAATTTGTTAGATTTTGTTTAATCCCAGTTTTTTTATCATCCATCTTTTCTTCCAGTCTGCCTTATTGTCATCTACCCATTTATAGCCATATCGTAGGACTTAATTATTAGCTAGAGGAGCTATCAATAATATGATTAGCCTCTTCCAACAAACGGCATTTTTGTTGCCATTATGGTCATGTTCAGAATATTTGTATCAAGAGGAAGGCTTGCCATATAGGCAACCGCGCGTCCGCATTCATCAGATTCAATCACAGGTTCAACCATTATCTCACCATTAGCCTGAGGCACTCCTTTGGTAAATCTATTTCCAATAGCCGTATCTGCATTTCCAATATCTAATTGCGAACAAGCAATTGAATAGGCTCTGCCATCCAGAGCAATTGTTTTTGTCATGCCTGTAATGGCGTGTTTCGTAGCTGTATAGGCAATGGTATTAGGTCTTGGCGCATGAGCACTAATAGAGCCATTATTAATAATACGCCCCCCTTGAGGGGATTGAGATTTCATGATTTTAAACGCTGCTTGTGCGCATAGAAAACTGCCAGTTAGATTGACATCTACACAGTTACGCCATGCATCTTCGGCTAGCTCATCCAACTCAACACGAGGAGCGCCCATACCTGCATTATTAAATAAGATATCTAATCTGCCATAGCTGTTTTCTATTTCTGAGAATAGCGATTTAACAGAGGCGCCGTTTGTCACATCTGTTGCAATTGCTGTGATCGCTGGCTTGTCAGTTGCACCAAGAGATGCCGTCTCTTCAAGCTGCTCGACGCGTCGCCCGCATACAATTACATGAAAACCATCCTTCTGCAGCGCTAATGCAGCAGACCGTCCAATTCCAGTGCCGCCCCCCGTAATAAGAGCAACTTTTTTAACTTCTTCAGCCATCGATATTCTCCAGTTTAGGGCGGATACACCCTATTCTATAAGTAAGATGTATCCTAAAATTAAGGAATAAACTAACTATCCTTGATAGGCGCCAAAATCGTAGAACGCTTCTGAGTTATCTACCATAATGCGTGTGCGCATGGCATCATCTGTTATCCATTCACCAAACCAATTCACCAAATCACCATCATTGGGATTTACTTCATATTTGTTTGGATGAGGCCAGTCTGTTCCCCACATTACATTATCTGGATTTGCTTCAACAAGAGCTCGTGCCATTGGCAGAACATCATCATAGGGCGGAAGGTCGGTTTCACTTACGCGGTTAGCACCTGAAATTTTAATCCAGGTATTTCCGTCTTTTACAAGTCGTAATAATGTTTTGAAACCATCTGCGTTAATGCCAGCTGTTGCAGGCTGATAGGCAAAATGCCCGATAGAAACAGGCACAGAAGCATTAGATAATATAGGCTCCAACTCAACAATATCTTTGCCAGGGAATAAATATTCTAAATGCCAACCAAAGCCTTTAATTTTGTCTTCAAGCTTTGATATTTCTGTCAGTTCTAGCGGCATTCCGCCTTTATTATCAAGATTCAGTCTAACGCCGCGAATTCCTTGGTCATGCAATTCTTGCAGCGAGGCTTCTGATGCATCCATTTTAATAGCGCAAACACCACGCGCCTTATTAGCGACTTTCTCATTTAATAGATTCATTCCTTTAAGAATGGCTGAATTATCAACACCATAAACAGATGGCTGCGTGAAGACTACTCTGTCTACCCCAAGCGTCGTATGCAGATGGATAAGATCTTCCAATGTCGAATTAGGCGGATTATATCCACGTCCTTCAAACAATGGAAATTGGCTTTCAAATATATGCACATGGGTATCAATACTGCCTTTTGGCAAAGTGATATCTGGCTTTCTAGGGTTTCTATCTGGTGCTATACAATCTCGGATAGTCATTTTTTGTCTCCAAATTTCGCTTTATAATTCGATAATTGATTTATCGATAATTTGTTTTATTAGGATTTAACGATTGTAGAAAATTTGTCTATACAAAAATCTACCTAAAATTTGAATTAAATCAAAATAACAGGCTATCAGCTAACTGTTTTTTAGAAATATTCCAGCTCTTTCTAACAAATCACCTTCTGGCGGATTTACTATCTCAAGGCTATCTGAAATCTGGGAATCCCAATTAAGAGATTCATTTATCGCATCGGCATTCCTATCTGAATAGATTTTTTGCAGAATAGGCCTGCCAGTATCAAAGCTAAAATAAGCATCTGACATTGCAACGCCTGCCACACCTTCTCTATTGCCATAAGGGCTGTTTGGAGAGGTGATAAAATCAACATTATTTACAAATCGCCTTGGGTCAGATGGCATCACCGCAATTACCTTATTAGCGAGAACGGTAATGTCATGCGCCCCCCCTGAGCCTGGCAATGATAACGTTTTCCCAGATTTTGTATTTAGCCTGCTACTATTGAGGTGGCCATGTATGTCAATTTGTGCTGCTGATAATAAGCCGACATCAATCTCGCCTCGCTGAAGCATGCTAAAAACATCTAGCATGGAGCCATGCATTTTTGCAGTTTTCGCGATATTGGCGCTGGCAGTTGATAGAGGCTGTGTTTCGCATGCAACCTCCATCAATCCCGATTCGAAAACCAGATGGCAGTTAGGGGATAAAACAGATTGAGAGAGATGCGCAACAAGACATGGCAAACCGATGCCAACAAATAATGTCTGATGGTCTTTAATTTCACGTGCCGCCATAAAAGCGGCGCGGGCTTGTGAGATAATCTCATCTGTAATAAACGGCTTTTCCAAACCGTTGGTCTTATCGCTGGATTCTGTGTTTGTATTCATGATTTGCTCCAGGCTAACTGGTCTAATAGCGTGCAAGGCAAGCTGTTAAGATAGCACTCAAAGTCGTCATGGTCAAAAACGCTTGTTTGAAGCCATTCATCTGATTTCAAGCTATCTTTGGTATTGCTTGTATGTTCTGCGTAATATCTCTCATCTCTTTGATAATAATCATGCAAATAAGAGGGGTATGCGCCAAAGGGCTGTTTTATGACAGCGACGACTTTATGCGCTGGTAGCTTTGTTAGATGCGGGCTGAGAAGTATCTGCTCGCTCTCGCAGATTTCTTCAACAGAACAGATTATTTTCTGTGATGCCTCACAGCCTTCAATTGTATCACCAACAGAACCCCATAGCTGAACATTTCCATTCATGTCACTACGTTGTGCATGAATGATGGCCACATCTGGATTTAAGGCACTATGTGCTTGATATTGTGCTTGTGTGAATGGACATTTTATCGTTTTAATACCATCAACACTGCCAGCTAAATCGCCATCGGCTAATATAGGCGAGGGGATAAAAGGCACCCCAAGCTTGCCAGCATGCAAGCGCAACATCATCGAAAAATTTGTGCTTTCGGTTAATGCAAGCTCACCTGACGCAAGACCTTTGCTGATTATATTGCTCATGCCGATGCCTGGATTACCATACCATCCGCAGCTTAATCTGCTGGCGCACCCACCGGCAACCAGCAAATCAAAAACAATATCAGCTCCTGTCTTTACAAGATGAAGACTGTGTTTTTTTTGCCGAACTATTTCATGTGCAATTGCGAATGCAATGGCATGTCCAAAGCCGCCAATGAAGACGGTGTCTGAATTATGGATATATTTTTTGACTGCTTGTTGCGCAGTCATAACCTTATTAATCATGGCTAAAGCACGCCATAATCAAAATGTAAAAGCAAGTGTACATTAAAAAAGAATTCTCATTTATCAAGTTTTGTTTAAAATATATGTTGTTTTATGTATATCTTTTGTAGCATATTATCGATATTTTGCGGAATTGGGTAGACTTCAAACGAAGTCACGCAAAAAAAGAAGATAATTTTTTTAACACGCCATGTCTCTGTTGGGGTACGTAAAAGCAGGGCCTGGTATTTTTGATGGTTTTTTTTGGAGGATAAAAATGGAATTAAGACCTTATGGCGCAACAGCTGCCAGAGAACATGGAAAGTCAGGGGCAGAAACTCGTCCGTCGCGTCTCACAATTGACGCGCATTGTCATCTTCATGTTCAAGAGGCTCACGATCTTGTAGACGGGATTTTAAATCCGATGGCTATTCCAGCTGTTAGATATACAAATCCGCGGACTACTGCTCAAAATGTGAAGCAAAACCAAGAAGATAGAATCGTTCATCTAACGGACTTGGATCAGCGCCTTCGTGATATGGATCGTCAAGGAATTGATATGCAGGTGCTTATTCCTGTTCCTTTTCAGGCCTATTATTCAGTCCGCAATTCTGTTGGTCATAAAGCTATCCAAACCATCAATAATAAATTAGCATCTATTGCGCAATCTCGCCCTGACAGATTTCTAGCGCTAGGACATTTACCGCTTCAGGATGGTGATGCGGCGGCACGTGAAATGGAACGCGGCGTAAAAGAATTAGGTCTAAAAGGATTTCAGGTTCTGGGATCTGTAAATGGTACTGAGCTTTCAGATAGAAGTCTTGATCCAATGTGGGAAATGGCAGAAAAGCTGGACACATTAATGGTGTTGCACCCGAACGGATATCCGCAAGGCGACCGTTTCCTAAACCATTATTTCAATAACATCATTGGAAACCCGCTTGATACAACAGTTGCTATTCATCATTTGATTTTTGATGGGACACTTGAGCGCTATCCAAATCTTAAGATACTTGCGGTTCATGGCGGGGGATATCTGCCAGCTTATGCAGGGCGTATCGACCATGCCTGGGGCGCACGCCCAGATTGCCGCGAAATAATTAAGGGCAAACCATCTGATTATTTGCGCAAGATCTATTTTGATACAGTTGTGTTTACCTATGAGCAATTAGATTATCTTGTAAAGATCTATGGGTCTGATAAAATTGTGATGGGAACTGACTATCCATATGACATGGCTGAAGATGATCCAATTGGTCATGTTACAGGCACCACATCTCTTACAGAAGAAGATATCGCGAAGATTGTCGGTGGCAATGCAGAAAAGCTACTAGGTCTATAGTTAATTTTTTGGTTTCAAATGAAACTATAAAAAGGCAGTTTGGGCGAATCCAAGCTGCCTTTTTTAATAGTTAAGCTTACATTAGAAATAGGCGTCATCCGCTCCAATCGGCGGCTCCCATTCGCAATCACCAAATGGTCCATCACCTCCATTAGCAACATAGGCAATACGCCCATCCGCTACCCCATCTGCTGGATTGTCTGAAAATAAGATACGTTGCAGCCAGTCCATGATATAGTGATGACAATCAAGCTTGCCCAGATTTGGGATTCCCCATAAGGGATGAAACTGATCTTCAATAACCCACATTTCTTTGCTACATTTTAGGTCTTCAAAAACCTCAACCGCATCCTCCAATGGGCATAGCGGGTCAAATTCACCAGTAGCCAGTAATGTAGGACAGGAAATTTTTTCAGAATATCCTTTTACCGTCATTTCAGATGACATCTTATCAAATTCATCTTCATCATCTAATCCAGCCATATACATAAACATCTGCTTGAAGCGAGGTGATGATATAGAAAAAATGGTGTTATTTGGATTGAAACATGCAACACCGCTAGCGATGGCGGCTGCACGGTGGTCATAACTTGCAAGACGAAGTGACCAATAGCTTCCCATGCTAACACCATATATGCCAATACGATCGCTATCTATTTCTTCTCTGGTTTGAAGATATGAGATAACAGCAGCCCCTGCACGTTCATAATTATCCCCGACAGCTCGAATTTTCTGCATGTTCGAGTTGCCCTGTCCAGGGCCATCCATTGAAATAACGTGCATACCCCTATTTATGCCAAGATTATTCATAACCTTTGGAAAATATTCTTTTGTCTGATCCATTCCTGGAACATAAATGACGCATGGTGCTTTGCGTCTATCTGGGAGCAGGTGCAAAAGACAGGATATGGTTTTGCCATCATCGAACGGTACTTCAACCCGCTCTATGGGATAGGGCGAAATAGCACTTCTTCTATCAACCATCTCTGCTAATTTTTGAGTGAGATATATTTTCACTGGATTATCGTCAAAATATATAGGGTGCTGCGCCATTCTGTAGGATTCAACCGCATGTTCGTAATGTTCTAATGCCGTCATCAGAAACCCTTGTTTTTCCGCCTGTTTTGCCAATGCTTCATCATGCTCTGCTTTTTGGCGCCACATTTTGGGAAGCATCCGATAATTATGAGCGCGCTTTGGTGTTTCCCAATCATCTCTCTCAAAATTCTGAACTCTCCCACGCATATTAAGTGCAAGGTCGAGCATCCATTGTTGCTCGTCTCTTTTGGTTCTCAATGACTTCATTCTAAACTCCCTAATCTTGATTTTTATTTAGTCTAAGAAATGGCGTTACCATTCAGTCTTATCTCCACTTTAGGTTCAAGCGCTTTGGCAAGGGTCGCGTGCAAATAACATGATCTTGCTGATAATTCTAACAAGCGCTCATACTCCTCTTCAGAGGCATCTCCATTCATATAAAGATGCGTATCAACAGCAGCCATCTTACCAATTTGAGCGCCTTTTTCTTCGCTTACCTCGAAATCTACAGTTTGGGTAAGGCGCATTCCACTGATAGAGAAATTCTGATGTTCAATATAGCGGTGTAACTGCGTTAAAAAGCAGAACGACACACCTGCACACATATGGCTTAAGCCTGAGGGAGCAGAGTTACCCCCCTCATCACTGCCAATCTCAAAACGTGTCATCCCCGGAAGCCCAAGGACGGTATCAGCAAAGACCGTGCTTGCATCACCAGTACTATGGCTCTCCCCATAGATGTTGCGGATAATTTTTGTTGTTGTTCCTGTAGGTGCTTTTGTAATTTCCCCCTCTAATTCTTCGCCTGTTTTTCTTATTATGCCATCCATAAATTCAGCATCACTAACAGGTGCAGGTGTTGTCTGGTAGATCATGAAAGGATCTTCTGCAGAATCTGTTGGACAATTTGGTAAGTTTGATAATGTTTTTTGGGTGCCATTTATAAATAAGGAAAACCGGCTATGAAGCTCGTTGCGATACCCATATATGAAAGGGGAGGCGGTTAGAGCATCTGATATGATCGTGTTAATTTTTTCAGCACTTGTATCTGCGGTGATAGATATTTCAATTAGGGGCGGCTCTGCATGACCTGTAGCATCTCCCTTCACAAATGAGCCAGTCATGTAGTAAAAATTAGAAACTTCCATGTTTATTTTGTCGATAGTTATGTCATCACGTTTGGCAAATTGACGAATACGCCCTGTTAAATCACCGTGAAGCGCTGCATTAAAGAAACCAAGCGGAAAAGGCGCAAGGTCGGTTCCAGACAGGTGTTTTCCCTCATCTGACGATAGCCGCCATCTGTTTCCTTTTTCGCCCTCTTGAACAAGGGCTTCTTTTTGAAATAAGGCCATTTGCCTTGCATGAGTTGTATAGGTTGTTATTCCGGTCTTGCCTTTTACAATATCAGGCTGTTCTCCCCCTTTTATGAATAAAAAACCAAGTGGATAATTATCTTTATCTATGCTGGGGTATTTCACAAATTTCTCCTATTTGTTTAGCAGTAAGTTTTTTTGGGTTATACTAGTTAACGGCTAGCGGTGCTAATGCATCAATGTCAGTCACAACATCAATAATTACTGGTTTGCTTAATTGTAATGCTTTTTTAATCGCAGTTTGTATATCTTCTGCTTTTTCCACTCTAATACCAACAGCCCCGATATTCTCAGCGATTTCTGCAAAATTTACATTATTGAAAGTCCACATCTGTCGACCTTCGGCTGTTTGCTCTCCGCCATAGGCTCTATCAAAACCACGTTTTGACTGATTGCCGCCACTGTTATTATTTACAATCACAATTACGTTGATATTCCATCTTACAGCCACTTCGATTTCAGCAATATGGTACCAAAACCCAGCATCCCCGGTAAAGCAAATCACAGCTCTATCTGGCAGCGCACATTTTGCCCCAATTGATGCTGGAAAAGCCCAGCCAAGATGGCCGGCGCTTCGAATATAATTTTGGTTTGGATGCTGTAGATCAAACATGCCGCCCATCCACATACCAGCATGTCCGGTATCCACAACAATCACAGCGTTATCTGGCGCATTATCGCTAATTTCCTTGCATAATCGCTCTGGCCTTATTGGATTGGCATCACTTTCCATTAGGGGTTTATATTTGTGATACCATTCAAGCCTTAGCTCTCGGATATGCGCAAGCCAGTCAGTGCGCTCTTGAATGGAAAGCGCAGATGCAAGCCTATTCATCCTCTTCAGTATTGCTTTTGCATCACCTTGTATTGCAACTTCAAGAAGATAGTTTCTGCCTAGATTTTCAGGTTCGATATCTATCTGAATAACCCGTGACTTATCATCTGGCACTGTCCAGAAATGTGTTGTCATAGAGCTTGTTTCTGACCCAATAAATATCACAAGGTCAGCAGCTTTTACAGCGAGATTAGCTGATTCGCGTGAGTAAGTGCCAACCACACCACATGAAAGAGGGTGGGTTGAATGAATTAAATCTTTTCCATTCAAAGAAGTTGCAATTGGTATATTCAGCTTTTCCGCAAATTCGATTAATTCTAGGGATGATTTGGAGTGTTTTGCACCCCCGCCGGCAACAATAATTGGCCTCTGTGCTGATTGAATGGCGATTAGGGCTTCATGTAATAATATGTCATTGCAAATCGGGCGATGCGGCGGAATTTTTGTATCAGATATCTTGAAATTATTTTCAAACTCAAATTCCTCTAAATCTATTTGTGCTTCATTACCTTTGAATTGCAAGTGCACAGGACCTGGTGACCCAGCTGTCGAAACCCGAAACGCCTGCTCAATCATATCAGGAATCCGGCTAACATCATCAATCGTTGCATTGAATTTTGTGACAGGCTCGAATGCAGGCATATCATCTATTTCTTGGTAGACCTTCTTGAATTTTGTTTTTGGATCTCTACCACCTGTAAGAGCGATTACGGGAGAATGCGCCAGAAATGCATCTCGCAACCCTGCTGCTATATTCAAAGCACCAATTACCTGTGCCATGCAAATAGCAGGCTTTCCAGATGCCCGCGCATAGCCATCTGCCATATAAGCAGCTGATTTTTCAGAATGAACGTGAAGTCGTTTAATATTTGTCCTTTTCTCTATTTCCACCATTGTTCTTCTTAAGACAGCCGGAACCATAAAAATATGGGTAATCCCATAAGCTTTTAGTAATTCTGCTAGTATAACTGCACCAGTTTGTTTTTGCATCTATGTGGTTCCATTCTTATTAAAAAGGCGTCTTCAACACTGCATAGTTCGTAATCATTAGCTCAGGGGCCAAACGCTCTAATTGTTCAAAAAAATGTTCCTTTATTCTGGAGAAACCGTAGGCCTTATCTCAACTAATAATTATTTTATAGCAAGCGGGTTAGTAGGAGAGCCAACAGCGCCTGTAATGGGCAAGGCTGGCGCAACAAACATAAATTCATAAATTCCGTCTGAAGCGCAATCAGCTGCTAATTCGCCAAGAGAAAATATTTCTCCCATCGTAATACCCATAATGGGGATTGTAATCCAGTGCCATGGCTGATTTATGCCTTCTACGGATTCGTTGGGGCGTACCTCACAACCCCAAGTGTCTGAGGCAATGGCTGCTATTTCTTTTTCTTGTAGCCATTCTAGCGTCTCAAAAGCAAAACCTGGCGCATCGCCTCCAGGATAGCCATCCCAATTTCCATTTTTTAGCATTTCTTCCATTTGGCCAGTGCGAACAATTACATAATCTCCGCGCTTTATTTCAACTTGCTGGGATTTTGCGGCCCTGTCCAGATCGTCGCATGTAATCCCGTAACCATCCTCTAGCCGCTCAACACCCATTTCTCTTGGCACATCCAATAAAACGCCGCGCCCGACCATTTTACTCTTTGTTTTCTCAATGCCGCATTTTTGGGCTCCAGCAGAGGTTACTTCTCTGCAATCATAGCCATTCCACATGAAATTCTCATAAAATATATGTCCAAGGCCGTCCCACTGGGTTCCTGACTGCAACGGCATAACAATCATATCGTCCGCGGCGCGAATCCCCCGCTGATCAAGAACCCCAGAATAAGCGTCTGTTCCTGTTCGCAGCATTGTATGAAGTGGATTTATTCTGCCAAGTGATTGATATTTGGATTTTGCACCCTGTGGGCCGTTTGAATCAAAATTGAGGGCAAGAGAGATTACTTTTCCTTGATTAACAAGCTTTGCGGCTTCAACAATATCGTTCGCCGAGGTATAGTTTAGGGTTCCTATTTCATCATCAGGCCCCCATTTCCCCCAATTTTTATATTTTTCGGCGGCTACTCTTAAGTCGTCTCTTGTGATTTGCTTTACTGTCATTTCTCTCCCCTAAACCCATAATTTAATTAATATATTTTAGCAGAATGAATATCTGATGCATTTAGATTTTATCGATTTTTATAATAAAATGTTAAGCCACTTCTAATATAAAAAACAACTATTAATAAATTGTCCCAAACGATATAAGCAATGGCAATGACCGCAAGCTGTTATTCTTAAAGCAGAGTATTAAAGGAACTTAATTAATTGTTTGAATTAGAATTATCCACGCTCGTTTTATGTGTTTTAATAGCTTTCCTTGGAGGAATTGTAAGAGGGTTTACTGGTTTTGCAGGTTCATTATTTATGTTGCCTTGTTACACTCTTCTTCTTGGCCCTATCGCTGGAATGAACATTATAATCTTGTCGGGTTTGGTGGGTGTTATGTTTACTGTGAGAAGAGCTGTGAAATACTCACAAAAAAAAATTACTCTTTTCTATAGTGCAGGACTTTGCGTTGGCGCCTTTATGGGTTTAAATTTTCTTTTCCAGAATGAAATATCACAAATTACTTTTTACATGGGAATTTTTATAATTATCGGGACATTAATTCTCTTCTCCGGCTGGCGATATAAAGGCCCCCAAACAAGAGTTATTTCTCTAGGATTTGGGTGGGTAACAGGCCTTTTCTCAGGGTTCTTTGGCGTGCCAACCGGACCATTTACAGGGATATATTTCTTATCTTCTCCAGTTGAGAAAGACATAATTCAAAGCAATATCCAGCTTGTTATAATATGCACTATACTATCATTTTTCGCTTATTTTATTTTTGTGCAAGGGTTTGACCCTAAATTCCTTGTAACTGGGCTTGTGCTTTCCATTCCTTTATCAGTTGGATTAAGGGCAGGCATTTTTTTGTTTGATAAAGTGTCTGAGGCCTATTTTAGGTACATTACATATACAATATTATTTTCTCTTGGCATTGCGTTGATTTTCAATTCATAACACTTGCAAATTATAAAATTATCGATATTTTGATTTAATAAGATTTTTGTCGGGGAGACAATTGGAAAAAATTGCAAAAAACATTCTGGATCATATCGCTATTGCGGTTCCGAAAATAGAGCCTGTTTTAGAACATTATTCGAATTTGTTTGACGCTGAAATAACGCCCCCAAAAATTATTTCAGAGCAAGGAATAAGAATGGCCTATGTTCATTTTGACAATATAAAAATTGAACTTATTGAGCCATTGAATGAACAAAGTCCGATTGCAAAATTTCTAGAACGCAATCCAAAAGGAGCGATGCATCATTTTTGTGCGGTCACATCAGATGCAGAAGCTTCAGCTAAATCCATCAAAAACAATCAAATGAGGGCGCTTGGAGAGCCTGTAATAGGTCACCATGGTCAAAAGATGTTTTTTTTACACCCATCAGATACCAGTAATGTTTTAGTTGAAATCGTTGAAAGCCAAAAGGGAGAAGGTACCACAAATGAAAACTGATTATAATGAAATTCTTGTAGAGGTAAAAGAGAGTGCAGCCTGGATCACAATAAATAGACCAGAGGTTCGAAATGCCTTTCGTGAGCAAACGCTGGATGAATTGCGTGAAGCGGTTCTCGATACTAGAAACGACCCTTCTATTTCTTGTATTGTAATTACTGGTGCTGGGGATCAGGCATTCTCAGCCGGGGGTGACTTCTATGCAATGAAGCGACTTAACTGGGTAAATGCGGCTCATTGGAATGACCGCATGCTTGGCCTTGCAATGGCAATCCGCGGAGTGGCTGTTCCAGTAATTGCTATGGTAAATGGCTGGTGCATGGGTGGTGGTCATGAGCTAGCGCTTTGGTGTGACCTTGTGATTGCATCTGAAAATGCGGTGCTTGGGCAAACTGGTGCACGTGTTGGTGCATGTCCAACTGTTGGTGCAACTCAATATTTGCCGCGCATCGTTGGAGAGCGTATTGCACGTGAGATGATATTTTTAGCCAGATCGTTTAAAGCAGAAGAAGCTGCAAAGGTTGGTCTAATTAATAAATGTGTCCCGCAAGATAAATTATATGAAGAAACATTAGAATGGGTTAAAAAAATTAACTCACATAGTAGCCAGACCTTGCGTCAGACTAAAAAGTCGTTAAATGCCGAATCAGATGAGTTATATGCATCTTGGCAGCATGGTATGGAGCTGCTAGCCCATGTTTGGGGCTCTGAAGAATCTCTTGAAGGAATGCATGCATTCCTTGAAAAGCGCAAACCTGATTTCCAGAAATTCAGACAACGCAATGCTGAAGAAGTAAAAGACTACCTAAAAGGATTGAATAATGATGATAATATGAAAAAAGCCTAAAGCGGTTTTTTAAAAAAAACTAGAGTGGCTTCAACCAGAGGCGTTTTTGGTTGAAGCTGCTGTCATTATGGGATGAAATTAGATTTGGGTCGGTGAATGGCTGGCCGTTATATTATGTGATTATGGGTAAGAGATTATGGCTGATGGTAATGCGCTTGACGGCGTTGTGGTTTTAGATCTAACACGCGTTCTTGCAGGCCCTTTATGTGCTCAAATGCTTGGTGATATGGGCGCAGAAGTGATAAAGGTAGAACATCCTGGCAGAGGCGATGATACCCGCCATTGGGGTCCCCCATTTGCCGATACAGAAGCAGCCTATTTTCTGGGGGTGAATCGTAATAAGAAAAGCTTGGCTCTCGATTTCAAAACTCCTGCCGGTCGCGCCGTTCTCAAAAAACTAGTTAAGAAAAGCGACATTGTAATTGATAATTTCAAACCAGGTCTCCTTGATAAGCTTGGTCTTACATCTGATTGGTTTAAAACAGAAGCTAAAACCGTTATCAGATGCTCGATAACAGGTTACGGTACAAAAGGACCGAACGGGGGAATGCCAGGATATGATTTTCTGCTTCAGGCCGAATCTGGTTTGATGGCAATTACCGGTGAGCCAGATGGAGCGCCTATGAAACTTGGGGTAGCAGTTGTTGACATCGCAACTGGAATGAATGCGGTGATCGGAATTCTAGCTGCATTAAATAAGCGTCACAGAACAAATCTAGGCTCGTTCGTGGATGTTAATTTATACAACACAGGGGTATTTCTGTTAGCAAATGTTGCTTCAAATTTTCTTGTTTCAGAAGCTGAAGCAAGGCGTTATGGAAATGGCCACCCTAATATAGTGCCTTATAATCTTTTTAAATGCGGTGAGGGGAGCCTTGTTATTTCAGTTGGAAATGACGCGCAATTCAAACAGTTTGCAGAATGTGTTGGGCATCAAGAATGGATTAGTGATAGCCGGTTTGCTAAAAATGCAGGCAGGGTCGAAAACAGAGACGAAATCGAACGGCTGATTAAAATAGCCTTGTCTAATAATAGCGCGGATTATTGGTATAATGCGCTTAAAGATAGCGGGATCCCAGTTGCGGTGGTACGTACGGTTTCACAATCGCTCACACATCCACAAACAATAGAAAACGGAATGGTTGTTGAAATGCAGCATTCAACTGCTGGGCTTGTGAGATCTTTGGGCTTACCTATTACGATTGATGATGTGAGAGGACGCAGTGAGAATTCGCCGCCGCCACTATTAGGTCAGCATAACACCGAAATCCTGGAGGGGTTTTTAGGTATGACACAGGCTGAGATCAAAGAGGTAACAAATCAGGGACTCTAATATTAAATGACTTATTTACATGTAAAAATCGAAGATATCCAAATTTATTCTGTTTCTATACCTCTGAAGGCACCTGTTAAAATGGCAGGTATTTCAGTAGAAACCGCTGATAATCTTATTGTAAGTATTATCGGCGACAATGGAAATATTGGCTGGGGTGAGGCATCTTCAGCGCCAACAATGACAGGCGAATTTGTGCAAGGTATGGTAGCGGCGGCACAGTTCCTTAAATCAAGATTAGTGGGTGCTTCAATTACCAGTCTGCAGGATATTAAAACACTAATAGAAACCCCCTTATATGGAAACGATGGCGCTATTTCTGCAATTGAAATGGCCATGCTTGATCTGTTTGCCCGCAGCAATAATTGCTCTCTCATTGAGTTGCTTGGCGGTGCAAAGCGACAATCCGCTCGCGCCCTTACCATGATTGCGGGAGGTACTTTGGATGAGGAAATCGAACGTGCAAAGTCTAAGCAACATGAAGGCTTTGAGGCATTCAAAGTCAAGGTAGGTTCACTCTCGGCAGAACAAGATTTAATAAGGTGTTCTGCTATTAGAAAAGAGCTAGGCGGCAGCGCCTTTATTTCGGCTGACGCAAATGAAGGCTATGCGCCCTTACAAGCTGCTGAGTTTGCAAAATTGGCAAAAGAATATGGCGTTGATTTTTTCGAACAGCCTGTCCCTGCTTATGATGTAAGCTTAATTAGGGATGTTGCATCTGTTAGCTCTGTCCCATTGGCAGCAGATGAAGGGGTTCATAGCCAGTCTGATATCTCTGAGCTGGTTTCAGCTTCAGCGGTCAAAGGATGCAGTCTTAAGACCATCAAGCTTGGCGGAATGCTCGCCGTATTAGATGCGGCAAGACATGCCCATTCTTTGGGGCTAAATATCAATCTTGCTGGTAAAGTAGCAGAAACAAGTATTAGTAGCAGTGCCGTTGCTGTTCTTGCTTGTCTCGTTCCTAATATAAACTGGGATGTGAGTATTACTAATCAATATCTTGAAACGGATCCAGTCACCAATAGTTTGGCAATAGAAAACGGCCGTGTTGTTGGGCCACGGGGAATCGGATTAGGAACACAAATAGAGATGAAAAAATTAACGCCTTTCTTGGTTAACTAAAACAGTATACCCCCACAAAAATTTTGTTTTCATTTCATAATCTGGATTATCAGTGGAATAATCGATAATTACGGCATTAATCGATTGAAATCTTAATCTTATCATGTTTTGATAATTTAATGAATATCGTAAAAATTCAACAGGAGGAAAATAATGCGATTATCAATTAGAACTGCTCTTATTACAGTTGCGGCTGTATGTGCAGTATCAACTTCTGCTCTTGCAGGAAGTCACGCGTCTTGTCCTGTACAAGGCGGCACGCTCAAATACGGTGTTAAGGCAGAGCCACCAAGTTACGATATGCACGCTACAAATTCATACGCAGTTATGCACTTCGTAGCACAACACTATTCAACACTTCTAACATTTGACTGGAAAAACTTTCCAAAGTTAGAAGGGGATTTAGCTGAGAGTTGGTCAATGGCTGACGATGGGCTGTCCTATACCTTTAATTTGCATAAAGGTGTTAAATTTCACGATGGAACTCCGTTTACATCAGCTGATGTAAAGGCAAGCTATGACCGTATGAGAAATCCACCGGAAGGTGTCACATCTGTAAGAAAGGCATTATTTGCAAGTATTTCAGGAATTGAAACACCAGATGACCACACAGTGATTTTCAAGCTTAGCTCACCAGATGCGTTTATGATGGATGGATTTGCATCACCATTTAACGCTATTTATTCTGCAAAAGATTTAGCAGCAGACCCAACATTCCCAGTTAAAAATGTAAATGGTACAGGTCCTTACATGCTAGACGAGCATGTAAAAGGTGAAGCCTATAAAGCAGTTCGTTATGCTGATTTCCACCATGGTGATAACTGTCTTGATGAAACCATCGGTTACCGTATCAAAGGCATCGTAGAGCCAATGGTTGGTGGTCAAATCATGGCTGAGTGGCGCGGAGTTGCTCCACCAGAGAGAAAGTCACTTGAAGAGCAAATGGGTGATGATATCACTTTCCAGGAAAAGCAGCTAATGACTGCATGGGTTGTGTCTCTCAACAGTGAGTTCGAAGCGTTTAAAGACAAGCGCGTTCGCCAAGCGATGAACTTATGTATCGACAGACATGGTGGTCTTCCAAAGCTAGCAAAAATCACATTTGTTGCTCCAAGACCATCAGGCTTCTTGCTATATGATACAAAATTTGCACTTCCAGACGAAGAATTGTTTAGTCTTGTAGGTTATGGTTCTGATGCTGAAGCCAATAGAGCAGAGGGAATGAGACTTCTAAAAGAGGCTGGATATGAAGGCCTTGAGTTTACTTATAGTAACAGAGCGGTTTCTCACCCATATGACCATATTGCGATTTGGTTGATGTCAGAATGGAAGAAATGTGGAATGAATCCTAACATGATCACAAACCCAACCTCTAAGTTTGTTCAAATCAGAAAAGAAGGCGGATTTGACGCAACGATTGACTGGGCTCCTTCATTCTTACCAGATCCAACATTAATGCACTTTAAGTATCTCTCAGATGATAAAACTGGTTCTAACTACAGTAACTACATCGACAGAGAGCTAGATGAGTTGTTTGACGCACAAAAAGGTGAAACAGACTTTGAAAAGCGTAAAGCACTTGTTCATGCTTTCGAGAAAAAAGCACTTGAAGATGCGTATGTACTTCCTGTGACTTACACAGACCGTGTGGTCCCAATGCATAAAAGCGTAAAAGGCTTTACCATTGCATTCTCACACATTTTGAATAACACCTATCGTGGTGTCTATTTAGAAAACTAAAATAACAACATAAGCGAGCGCGTCAGTAATTGACGCGCTCTATTTCTTTCATACTTGCGAAGGTTTTTTTACCGTGTCAAATATTGATGATAAGGATGTACTTCTTGATGTTAAGAACTTAAACGTCGAGTTCAAATTAAAAAATGGTACCGTGAGAGCTGTTGATAATATCAGTTTTCAAGTAGGAAAAGGTGAGTTTTTAGCAATAGTGGGCGAATCTGGCTGCGGAAAGTCAGTGACTGCACTATCCTTGATGAGATTGCTGCCTCGCATTGCCGATATATCCGCTGACCACATTAAATTCGACGGTGTTGATATCTCTAAAGTGCCTGAAAGTGAAATGAGAAAACTTAGGGGTCGCCGTATCTCTATGATATTCCAGGAACCAATGACCAGTTTAAACCCGGTTCTTACAATCGGGGATCAGCTAACAGAGCCGCTTTTAACTCATTTAGAGATGAGTGAGAAGGAAGCTAACGCACGTGCAATTGAACTTCTTGGAATGGTTGGAATACCTGAACCAGAGAAAAGATTAACCCAGTACCCACACCAGTTTTCTGGTGGTATGAGGCAGAGGGTGATGATTGCTATCGGTCTTGCTTGTGAGCCTGATTTAATTATCGCGGATGAACCAACAACAGCGTTAGATGTTACAATTCAAGCGCAAATTCTTGAATTACTAAAGGATATTAGCAGCCGTCTTGGCGTAGCGGTAATTATGATCACACATAATCTAGGTGTTGTTGCTGCTTATGCCGATAGAGTAAATGTTATGTATGCTGCTCGCATTGTAGAGCAGGGCGATGCAAACCAGATTTTTGAAAAGCCGTCTCACCCATACACAATTGGGCTTCTTCGCTCAGTGCCTCGGATGGATAAACCAAGGGGCGGTCGACTTGCAACTATTGACGGATTGCCGCCAAACTTAATGTCACCGCCAGTAGGATGTCGCTTTAAGCCAAGGTGTCCGTTAGCGGGGGATGCGTGCGACAATGTGCCTGTGTTAGAAACTCAGCACGGTAAGGAAGATCATCTGGCTGCTTGTTTCTTTACAGATAAAGCAAGCAAAGATGGTAGTACCATTTACCTCGCTGAAACCAGCACCCATAGCAGTGCTGAAATTGATAAAGATAATCCATTGCTGGTTGTTGATGGGCTTGAGCAGTATTTTTCTGTGTCCTTCAGAAGCGGTTGGTTATCTAATACTTCAGGCACAGTGAAGGCTGTTGATGGCGTATCATTTGAGGTTTATCCTGGGCAAACTGTTGGATTAGTGGGCGAATCTGGATGTGGTAAAACATCTGTTGGAAGAGCTATATTGCATCTGAATCAGGCAACTGGCGGAAAAATGCAATTCAATGATGTTGATTTGAATTCAAATTCTGTTGCGCTTGTAAGACAAGATATGCAGGTGATTTTCCAAGACCCCTTCTCTTCATTGAACCCAAGGATGACTATTGGGCAAATTTTGGAGGAGCCGTTAAAAGTGCATAATATTGTGACTGACTCGCAAGAAAGGGAGGAGAAAATTTCCGACCTTTTATTGAAGGTCGGTTTATACCCTTACATGAGAGAGCGCTACCCGCATGAGTTATCAGGCGGGCAACGTCAAAGGGTTGGTATTGCAAGAGCCTTATCAATGGAGCCTAAATTAATCATCTGTGACGAGCCAGTGTCAGCTTTGGACGTATCTGTGCAGGCTCAGATAATTAATTTGCTGGAAGATTTGCAACGTGAACTTGGCATTGCTTACTTGTTTATTGCACATGATCTTGCGGTGGTTAAACATATCTCGCATAAGGTTATTGTGATGTATCTTGGTAAAATTATGGAATTTGGTGAGGGTGATGATTTATACAGTAACCCAAGACATCCCTATACCAGAGCATTAATGGATGCCGCACCAATACCAGATCCACAGATTGAGAGAAACAGAGAGAAAATCGTTTTAAAAGGCGAATTACCCTCCCCTCTTAATCCGCCAAAGGGCTGTGTTTTTTCTTCAAGATGCAATTTTGTTACTGACGCTTGCAGAGCTGAAATGCCTCAGCTACAAGAATGTGGAAATGAACATCAAGCAGCTTGTATTAAATTGGATGAGTTAGAAAATGCTTAGTTATGCAATAAGAAGAATTTTATTAACGATACCAACTCTAATTGCGGTAGCTGTTCTCGTGTTTTTCGTTTTGCGGGTTGTTCCTGGCGATATTGTCGAAATTAAACTAACAGCAGAGGGCGGCATGGTCTCTGAAGAAGAAATCATGCGCGAGAAAGAGCGTCTTGGCTTGAATGACCCTATTATGGTTCAATTTTATAAATATATGATTGGGCTTCCTCAAGGTGATTTGGGAATTTCGCTTTGGACAGAAAATAATGTTTCTGCTGAGATAGCGGCGCGAATTGGATTGTCATTTGAATTAGCCGTGTTATCGACCGTTTTGGCGGTGTTAATAGCGTTTCCCTTGGGAACATTATCAGCGTTATTCAGAGGTTCGATATTAGACTATGTCATACGATTATTAACAATTGGCGGGATAGCTGTACCCTCATTTTGGCTTGGTATGCTCATCATTATGATGTTGCTGGCAACCGTAGGCCAATTACCTCCGCTTGGCACTGTTGGATTATTTGAAGACCCTCTAACCAACCTGTATCAGCTTATATGGCCAGCATTATCAGTTGGCTATCGCTACTCATCTGTTACTGCAAGAATGCTTCGCTCTTCAATATTAGAGGTGTTGTCAGAAGATTATATCAGGACAGCTAGAGCAAAGGGCGTATTTGAGAGGATTGTAATTATTAAGCATGGGATGCGAAATGCGCTTTTACCAACTGTTACTGTGATTGGTTTGGAGTTTGCATTCTTGTTAGGGGGACTTGTGGTAACTGAGTCTGTATTCAACCTAAACGGAATAGGTAAGCTTTTCGTAGATAGTGTTGTTAGAAACGATCTTAACCTATTACAAGGGCTGGTATTAACGGTTGCTACTGGCTTCGTTATAATTAACTTACTTGTTGACTTGCTATATGCCGCGCTAGATCCAAGAATAAGGTATCAAAAATGAGCACTCCAACTACTATCACAACTGCAGACCAAACTTATACAAAACCCGCGCGTCGGACTGTCTGGGACTTTGTTCGCCAGCAACCGCTAGGAAGCATTGGTATTATCATGATTGTGATAATGATGCTTGCGGCTATTTTTGCTCAACAAGTATCTCCTTATAACCCAGAGGATGTTGATTTCGAGGCATCTCCTGCTTTTGGTGGCGGCGCGCCTTCAATGGCTCATTTGCTGGGCGCGGATGCATTTGGCCGCGATATCTTGTCTCGGCTAATTCACGGCGCGAGAACAGCTTTATCGATTGGCTTCCTCTCTGCATTATTTGGGTGCTCGATAGGGGCGATTATAGGAACAAGCTCTGCTTTCTTTGGTGGTAAAATCGATTTGTTGGTTCAGCGATTTATAGATCTCATGCTTTCATTCCCGATCATTATCTTAGCGATTATTGTTATAGCAATATTCCCAAAAACGGTTGTAGCTGGAATAGACGTTAATGTTATTATTGCAATAGCGATTCCGTTTATTCCAAAAACGGCGCGTGTTATTCGCTCTCAAGCTTTGGCAGTGGTAACACTTCCATATGTGGATGCGGCAAGGGCAAATGGATTTAGTTCAAGACGCATTATTTTCAGGCATATATTACCTAATGTAACCGCACCTTTCTTAATTATGATGACGGCATTTATTGGTCAAGCAATCTTGCTTGAGGCAAGCTTATCTTATCTGGGTCTTGGTGTTGTCGAGCCGACGCCATCATGGGGTTTGATGTTATCAGGGGTGAATGCTGATTATTATCGAACAGCGCCTTGGATGATTATTTATCCTGGTCTTGCCGTGAGTGTAGCCGTGTTTTCTTTCAACCTATTCGGTGATAGTTTGCGTGATTGGTTAGACCCTAAATTAAAGCTGTAGTTGTCAGAACCGGTGTTGGAGTTGGGGCTTTAAACTTAGCGGTTTGAATTAATTCGGAGAGCTTGAAATGATGCAACCTAGGGTCGGCCTAATTGGTGTTGGCGCAATGGGGAGTGGAATAGCGTCTTGCATTTCACGGGCGGGGTTATCGCTCCTCGTTTTCGACGCTGATATTGGAAAATTAGATTACATTTCGAAAATGCCACTAATTAAAAAATCTACGGCTAGTGAAATAATTACGAACTGTGACTTGATTTTAATGTGCGTCCCATCTTCTATTCAAATAGAGCAGATGTTGGTGTCTACTTTTCCAAAAAAAGACGCGACAATAGTAGACCTTACCAGCTCTGATCCACGCGTGACGGAAAGCCGAGCTGAAAAGCTACTCAAAGAATTCAAAGTAAATCAACTAGATGCAGCTATGTCTGGTGGTGCTAATGGCGCAGCTGCAGGAACTTTGACATTAATGGTTGGCGGCGACGGTTACATTTTAGAAAAGTATATGCCAATATTTAATACTTTTTCGGATAAAATTTTTCATATTGGTGACGCTGGAAAAGGTCAGCTTATGAAATTATTTCACAATGCTGTTTGCCATGGAAATTTTTTGCTTTTGAGTGAGATTTGTATCAAGGGAGAACAGAATGGGCTTGACCTTGCGCAAATGATAGACGTGTTTAACTGCTCAAATGCACGTAGTTATATATCAGAAAAACGATTTCCAGATCATATATTGTCTGGAACATTTGACGGACGCTCAACGCCTGCTAACTTAAAAAAAGACCTTGGTTTATTAGATGAGCTACTCAAAGGTGATGAGGTAGAACAAAGCTATCTCGCACATAGTCTGAATCTTCTGAATATGCTAGATCCTGCGTTTGATAATGATGATTTTATGCTTATCTATCCGCATCTAAAACAGATATTGGAGAAATAAGGGTACCATTATTATCTTTTTAAGTTTGTATTTTTCTCAATGACAGCACAAACTGCAGCAGCATCCATATCCTGATATCCTTGTGCCATTGCAGCTAGGTAATATTGCAACGCTACTTGATAAATAGGAAGCGGCACATAATTATCTTTCGCAAGTTTGGTTATATAGTCACTATCCTTGATAGGCGTTGAAAAATTCATTCCCTCAACGGCATAATCATTCTCAACCATTAATTTGCCGCGTCCTTCAAATACAGCTGAGCTTGAGAAAGTACCACTAATTGCCTTATGAATTAATTCTGGCTCT